>Ga0209777_10001096_pt1 | contig 40924 bp, 47 predicted proteins | sample FrelakmetHBP12HB_FD_187147 | JGI IMG/M metagenome (GOLD analysis project Ga0209777, IMG submission 187147) | Freshwater lake sediment microbial communities from the University of Notre Dame, USA, for methane emissions studies -HBP12 HB (SPAdes)... | ecosystem: Environmental > Aquatic >...
CTCTGGAGGCAAGACGATAAGGTCGATAATGAGTGAAGCCAAGGTTACTATTGATATTTCGAACGATGGCACTATCCTTATTGGCTCACCTGATGAGGATGCAACTAAAAAAGCGATAAAGATTATTGAGGAACTGACCCGGGATGTTGAGGTTGGTGGGATATACAATGGACATGTAACTCGTGTAACCAACTTCGGTGCTTTTGTTGAGATACTTCCTGGCAAAGAAGGATTGGTTCACATCAGCGAATTGGCTGACTATGAGGTCCCGAGCGTTGAGGATGTGGTTAAGGTGGGGGACGAGGTAATGGTCAAGGTCACTGAGATCGACCGTCTTGGCAGGATAAACCTTTCCCGCCGTGCAGTGCTTCAAAAGATGTCCCAGGTACCAGGTGCCCAAGCGGGCACTGAGCAGAAGGAGTCCTCGGATTACCCCTTCAAAAAACATACAGAATCTCGGCCACCTCAGCGCCACCGTAACGAGGGTAGCGGGCATGAAGGCAGAAGACCACCTGGGGGCGTTCCCCCGAAAAGTCCGCCTGTTAGCAGGTAGGCTGCTACAAGCAGGGATGAATCGAGGAGCAAATGGAGCGGGTAAAGGTCTTGGTGCATGGTGTGTTGGGGAAGATGGGGCAAGAGGTGCTCAGCGCTGTATGTCGTGATCCCAAGCTTGAAGCAGTGGCTGGTGTAGATGCAAAGGCGGGGAAAAAGGAAATCCTATTGCCCGATGGGTCAAGCTCGCTTCCATTGTCCAAAGATTTAGAATCAGTTCTTCATAGTTGTCATCCCGATGTTCTGGTGGACTTCGCTACTGCCGAGGCTACGATGCCTGCGGTGCGAACTGCGGTAAAACATGGTGTTGCCCTTGTTATTGGAACTACAGGGCTGTCTGATGCAGACCTAAACGAGATTAAAAGCCTGTGCAAGAAAAATGGGGTGGGGGCGGTAATTGCCCCCAACTTTGCCATAGCGGCAGTGGTGATGATGCACTTGGCAAAGGTAGCCGCCAGGTTTTTCGATTATGCTGAGATCATCGAGATGCACCACGAGCAGAAACTAGATGCTCCCTCTGGAACCGCTCTGGCTACGGCAAGGGATATGGTTCAAGCTAGGGGCAGTAACTTTGTTCATGTCTCTGCTAAAAAAGAGAGCATTGCCGGCAGTCGTGGTGGTGAGCTGGGAGGGGTAGCGCTACACAGCGTGCGAATGCCGGGGCTGCTTGCTCACCAAGAAGTCATTTTGGGCGCACCGGGGCAGACGCTAAGGATACGCTTGGACCAGATAAACCGGGAGGCCTTTATGCCTGGGGTCACCTTAGCGATTAAGAAGGCAGCCGAACTTAAGGAGGCAGTGTTTGGTCTTGATAAGCTTCTGGGCCTTTAGGGGGAACATTGCTAATAAGGAAGTACCGTGTTGCTATCGTCGGGGCTACTGGTCTAGTGGGCCAGGAGTTCATCAAGATCCTGGAGCAGAGGGATTTCCCATTATCCTCAGTCCATCTTTTTGCCTCCGATAGATCGGTAGGGAAGAAGCTGTTTATCAATCATCGGGAGATCGAGCTTAAAGAGCTTACGCCCCATTCCTTCGATCCGGTAGATATCGCTCTGTTCTCCGCTGGTAACGAAGTAAGCCAACATTTCGTCCCTATAGCAGTTAAGCGGGTGCAGTGGTGATCGATAACAGCGGCGCTTTCGCGATGCATGAAAGTGTCCCTTTAGTAGTGCCTGAGGTCAATCCCGAAGACCTGGAGCATCATAGAGGTCTAATAGCTAACCCTAATAGCTCTACCATTTATCTCTAATGGATGGATATAAGCGATTTCAAGGAGGTGGCGATTGGAGGAATTAGGTCGTCTTCTCACTGCAATGGTTACTCCTTTCGATGGCAAGGGAGAAGTAGATTATAAGCAGGCGAAAAGGCTGGCCCTGGCACTGCTTGACTCAGGGAGTGACGGGCTGGTTGTTTCAGGGACAACTGGTGAGTCGCCGACTCTCAGTAAAGAGGAGAAGCTACGACTTTTGGCCGAGGTGAAGTCAGCAGTAGGCGATAGAGGAGCAGTGGTGGCTGGCACCGGCACCTACAATACTAAGGAAAGCATAGAGCTTACCAGGGAAGCAGAGAAGATAGGCGTTGATGCTTCGCTGTTAGTAGTGCCATATTACAATAAGCCGACTCAACAGGGGCTCAAGGAGCATTTTAAGGCAATTGCAGGTAGTACCTCACTTCCCTGTATTCTATACAATGTGCCCAGTCGCACTATTACCAGCCTCTCAGCGGAAACGGTTATCGAGCTCAGCCGAGTCGATAACATCGTCGGATTGAAGGAAGCAAATGGTGATTTCGTACATACAGCCAAGATACTCGATGGGGCAAAGAAGGGTTTTTTGCTCTACAGCGGCAACGACAGCGATACTTTTCCCATGCTTTCTATAGGGGGGTATGGAGTTATCAGTGTTGCTTCGCATCTAGTAGGGATTCAGATGAGCGATATGATCTCGAAGGCAGTCAGCGGCAAGACAGCCAAGGCCGCTGCTATCCATCGCAATCTATTGCCTTTAATGAATGTCCTTTTTATTGTAGCTAATCCTATACCTATTAAGTACGCCTTAAACTACGTGGGGTTTAAGGTGGGGAAGCCACGTTTGCCTCTTACACCACCAGATGAGAAGTCGGCAGCAGCAATAGAGGCTGTGCTCAAGAGGTACAAGATAGATTTACCTTTGGGCTAAGTCTTTACTATGCTCGGTTTTGGGGAGCCCTGGAGTGCCCAGGGGCTTGTTTTTTTTACTTCTACATTAACCAACTGACCGAGGCAATCAGCGTCCTTTTCGAAGAATATCAGCTTGTCTGTCCTGGTGCGGCCATACCATTTACCCTTCTTCTTCCCTTCAACTAGGACTTCCAGGGTATGGCCCAAGAGTCGGGCATTGATCTCGGAGGCTATTTTCTCCTGTAATTCCTCAATCTCTTGCAGCCGCCTCCGCTTTTCGGAAAGGGAGACATTATCCTTAAGCCTTTTCGCTGCCAACGTGCCAGGCCGTGCTGAGTAGGCGGCGATATGAACGGTATCGAATCTGAGGTCGGAGAGAAGGTCAATAGTTTGTTGGAACTGCTCTTCGGTCTCCCCCGGGAAGCCTACGATGATATCGGTAGCAAGAGCGACGTTGGGGATGGCAAAGCGTATTTGTTCGACTAACTCCCGATAAGACTGCACGGTGTAGCTTCGCCCCATTGCTCGCAGGATTTCATCGTCGCCAGCTTGAACCGGGAGGCTGATGTGCTCACAAACCTTTTCCAACGAGGCCACAGCCTGGATAAGTTTCCAGCTCATATCCTTGGGGTGGGAGGTCAAAAAGCGAATCCGTGTCAACCGTTCGATGGAGTTCAGTTCCTGCAATAAATCAGCCAAGCCGGGCTTGTCAGGGAGATCATGCCCGTAAGAATCAACATTTTGTCCTAGCAGTGTAATCTCTTTTACTCCCCGCTGCACAAGGATCTCTACCTGGCAACGCAACTCAGCGATGGGGTGGCTTTTCTCCCTTCCCCGCCGGTAGGGGACGATGCAGTATGAGCAGAAGTTATCACAGCCCTCAATGATGGTTACGAAAGCTGTCGGTGAAAGTGTGGAGGTAGTGAAGCTGTCTGATGCCTTCGGGGCTCGTGCTTTTGCCAGTTCCAGAAGCTCGTTAAATTGCCCTGGTTTCAGGAAGAGGTCAACATGGGGGAAACGGTGTTTCAGTTGGTCAACCTCCGAGTCTACCATACAACCGGCAAGGGCTACTACAGTATCCGGGCTGAGCCTCTTAAGCTCTTTCAGCAAATCCAGCTTACCGAGAACACGGTTCTCGGCGCTTTGTCGCACCACGCAACTGTTGAGCACTATGAGGTCGGCCTTCTCTATTTCATGAGCATACTGGTAGCCCAACCTCTCCAGGCTGGCCGCCAGTTGCTCAGAGTCCGCCTGGTTCATCTGGCAGCCTATGGTCCATATATGGTAATAAGCCATGATATCTCTTTTGCTCTTTGAATATAATTCTTCCTTATTATATCAGATATGCTTTAGCTCTCAGAACTCAGGGACGGCTTATTCTGGGATTACAGCGGTGAATCGCTTCCTGCGCAAAAAAACCTCTAAATGATGATCTATAAATCAATGAAAGGTCGTTTGGCAACACTTTTCAACCCCCTTTATCCCCCAATCTTGGGGGATTTTAGGTTTGGGGGACACCCCCAAACCCTTGGCAGAGGGGTGAGTCCCCTCTGCACTCCCCCGTTGGTAGGCAATCTCATCAATAATTGGGTTGACAAGGACCGAAGTTGTAGCCTAACATTCTGTGATGGTCGGTATATCCCAAGACGATGGGAGCACTGAAGGGTAGGGCAGGGCACATGTTTTCTAACAGTCTAGTGGCTTTTAAGCATGCTTGCTATGCTTTCGGTTGCAGAATTTTCAAGAGAGTGGAAAAGGCAAGGGCTTGGCCCGAGGCTGAGTTTTTGATTGACAATGTTCCCAATGAGATTTGGGGGGAGGTGGGAGACAACTATACTAACTGGGTTTATCAACAAGGATTTTTTGCAGCCCTGATAAAGTGCTTCACTAAAAATGAGTCTTTAAAGATCGTTGATTTTGGCTGTGGCCATGGGAAACTAGCTCCAGTAAGTGTATTCTTTACTCATCAGGAAGGTGGGTACATGGGAATAGATATACAAGAGAGCTACATCAATTATTGCAGGCGTAAATATTCTCAATTGCCCAGGGTCAAATTTCATGTTTCAAAAGATTACAATCCCCTTTATTCTCTTGACAAACAAAGCGCTGTCGCTGACAGTAAATCTTATGGGGGAGACTGGCCTGTTAGTGCCGAGTCCATGGATGTCGTAATAGCAATCTCTGTTTTTACGCATCTGCGGGAAGCGGATGCCTTCGGGTATATCAACAAAATACATGATGTCCTAAAACCCGGCGCTTTAGCTATCTTGACCTGTCACATTGTTGAGGAACCGAGGAAACAGCCGGGGTTTATTTTCAAGTATAATCCGTTTCTCGTCAGCTTGTTTAAGTTTCCCACAGCACTGCCAACGAGCTACAACTGGTTTACCAACAACCCAGCATTACCTGAATCAGGTATAGCTATGAATATGGCAGGGTTGAATGGCTTGATACAAGAAAAGTTCAAGGTAGAGCTTATCATGAGAGGTTCTGCAACAGGGGGTAATGACCCTCTGCCTCAAGATGTCGTTGTGTTGAGGAAATTGACTGACCTTACCTATTGATAAGGGCTAGGAGACCATTGATATAGCGGTTTTCGGCGCTTTGGCGCGCTAGCTATTACGTAAATGGTTGAAACACGTTGAGAATCAAGGTTTCCAGATGGGCGGCGACTCTGGCCTCTCCAATAACTAATGAACTTGGATGACCGCAAGCATTCCTCAACTGCAAGCAATTATTCTTGAGTTCTTCCTTGACGTTCTTTCCGATAATGCTCAATGGTGGCGATGAAATGATATCCAGGAAGTCAGATTCTTTCATCCTAGTGAGGTCATCATTTGTCTTGGCTGGTCTCCATTTATTATCACGTGTCGGTGCTTCGTTATTGAAAGCAGCAAGATGATGATTGACTACGTGGTCATACAATAGTGAAATTGCACCTACCCAGGACAGAACAACGCAAGCACGATAGAGACCTGCTTCAAAGCAGGCTATTGCCTCGTCAAGGAAGGCAGCTGTTTGTTGGGATGGGATGGCGGATAAAAGCTTACGCAATTCTGTCGCAGTCTCAGTTTTCTGTGGCTTTTGTTTATTCGGCAAGACCCCCAGAGAATCGACATGCCCTCTTCCAGCAGAGGTTAGTATCCAGCCATCTGGTAGCTTTACCGCGTATTGTTTAGCCTTAGAGATAATATCAGTAAGATTCCACTTGTGAATCTCAGGCAAACCTGCACCACGTGCCAACTCTCTTATGCGGACACCATTCTTGGGATTATCACAATCCACTGCCAACACTAGAAGTACGCTGTCACGCCTAGAAAGGCGCTTTTCATGAAGAGAATCCTTGAGTTCGCTTTCAGTCAGCAAGGCGACTCTCCAATTCACTGCGGGCGTTAGCTGGCAAGGCGTATTGATTTAGAGTTACCTCGGGTGGCTTGCTGGATTTGACCAAATTGTTGATGTGGTCAGATAAGTTCTTTTCAAAGAAGTTCTTATAATACGCTGCCGCGGTTTTCGTCTCTGCCAGAATATGTTGCTTTGTGGATGCATTTTGATTTTTTGCCAGGGTTAGCCCTGCGGCTTCAGCCAACATGAGGTTAGGGTCTTTTAAGCATTTGAGCTTGTAAGCTATATTGCCTGAAGACATTTGGATAAGTCGCTGTTTAGAGAATCTGTCATTAGTTGGTGTTGAAGAATCCGAAATTAGCGGTGACGCCATAACCTCTGCATTGCAGTCCTTGCGTATGTCTGGCAATGATTCAAACATATGTCTTGGCAGAGACGGATCAATATAACTGGCAAGCTCTTGTATTAAACCGTCTAGTGTCATGGGCTAGCGTTCCTAAGACTTGTTCAGCATTTGCCGAACAACCTTCAAACCTTCGGCTGTGACCTTGTATTTCTTCTTAGACTGCTTGGTTGTTCCCTCTTTTCTTACTTGAATCATTAGCTGTGGTCTTCTATTGATCATTTGGTTTATTGCGTCCGTTATATTACTAAGACCATGCCCTAAGTGCTTTAATTCAGAGTTTATCTCGTATCCAGTAAGTTCGCTCTTTTCGAGTTTCTGTTGAAGAAAGGTGGCAACAACCAGGGCTTTGTCCTTGTCTATCTCTGGGGAAGCAGTTGTGAAAGCATCGGCAACCGAGTCAAATGATTCAATGGTGACCTCATGAAGGGGAATATCTGCAACTTTGTCCCCAATGCCAGAGACCGAGGTTTTATGAGCGGTTAAGGATAACCTTCTAGCAACCCAGTCTAGCACTCGCTGTTTTGCCTCATCATCAAGTTTCACGAGTTCTTGGTATACAGTACCCATCACTTCAAGCTCAATATCCTGGCCCATCTGGAACCTCCTACCTTTGATTATGAGATATACAAATGTAACATTAACATCATTTGTATAGTATCACCAAATTATACATTTGTCAAGATATGATTAACCATAATGTAACAGCCGTGTCAAGCTGGATGGTTGCGGGGCCGTCAAGCTATGGGACGGTCATTTCTGCTTAAGGTCGAGGTTCAATTGCCGATAGCACATTTATTGGCCGCGTTTCATTTTTACTGTCGTTTCATTAGGCATTCTGTGCTTTTGCATCGTCTGCATCTTCATTTATGAGTATAATTTTTTGAACAACCTACAGATGGCTAAACATACCCAAAATTTCAAATCTTCGCCTTTGCCCTTTTGAAGCTTCAAATCAAAAAGACCGTCACCTTCTTGTCTGCTTTTTAGCCAGTTCAGAGCACCATAGATGTCTGGATTCTCCTTAGTAAATCCCATAAACGAAAGCGAATCAAGCGCAGAAACTATATCTGTAAACCAGAAGGGGAAGGGCACACTTTCCCAGTATTGAGGGGTGTTTCTATCTGGATAAACATCCTTCTTGAAAAATCGCGATGCCAGAAGTTTTCCTGCCGTCGCTGCTTCCGGGGACTTGCTGTATTTTCTGGAGGCAGCAAAGGCACGCAGAACTACGCCTGTTGCCAAGTGAGAGAAAGGTTTTGCCAGGTCAGGTTCCATCGTTTCAGCCTTTAAGGCGTTTGCATATTTGGACCCGACAGTTCTTAAAGGGATGGCCCAACCGCCATCGTTCTGACGCATGGATAAGAGCCACTGGAACCCTTTCTCGATTCTAGGGTCGCCATCGTAACCCGCTTTGATCAGGAACTCCATTATAGCAGCGCTGTAATTGGGGGAGTATTGATTACCATAAATGCCTCTGAATTCGCCTTTGGGGGTTTGCTTTGAGAAGAGGAATTCGGCAGCTCTTTCTATCGCCGGATGCCTATTTTCTAAGCCATATTTTTCTATGAGTATACCCAGATTCCTGTATGTCTCTATTTGATTATAGTCCTCTTGTGAGCGCAGGTGTTCCTTGCCTCCGCCAGGGTATTTCCACGAGCCATCTTCTTGTTGTCTATGAAGGATTCTCCTGACCTCGGGTAATTCCCATAATGTTTCTATCGGCTCCACCTTTTCATTCAGAATGTCTCGTCTGGTGAAATATTCAATGGCCTTATTGTTTGCAGAAATAAGGCTTGGTATAGGGTCAACACGTAGTTCTTTTCGCCAATTTTCCATTCGTCTTAATACTCACTTCTTGAGAGATGGAGATTTGCACTTTGAGGGAGAAAGGGGAGGGGAGAGTTAGATGACGAGCAGAAGATTTTAAGAAACTGGCGGAGGGAATGGGATTCGAACCCATGAGGGAGGTTTCCCCCCCTAACCGCTTAGCAGGCGGCCGCACTAGACCACTATGCGATCCCTCCTACCTACGACCCTATTATAACCATAAAAGTTCTTTTTTCCAACCACGAAAACAAACAAATTGGAAGTCTTAATAGATAATTTTCTCCGCAATAAGCTGGGTTATTTCAGCGGAAGGCATACCGAGGTCGGCCAGCAGCTTGGTGCAGTAAGGGGCAGCCACAAACTCGGCATACTCCAGCACCTTGACTCCTGCAAGTGCCTTTTTACTTTCGATATTGCTCTTTTCTCTACGGTGTCTCTGATTCCTGTTAGCCATTACTCTTAGTCAGCTTGTTTTTTCAAGGATCGGATTTCTCATGACTATTTTACTACAGAATAGCGCAATAATGGGTGGGCAGGGAGCGAAGGGCAATCATAGAAAAGCACGAAATCATAATCCGTGCATAGGGGAAAGGTCAGCCAATTTGGGCTAACACAACCTAGAGAGGATATCTAAAGCTATGTTTTGAATGCCGGTCCTCTACTGGGCGGGAGGGGGACTTCCAGACTCCGGAGGTTGACCTTGTTCGGTCGGTGTTTCTTTTTTCTTCCTGCTAAAGAGAGACATAACCCACATGAAGGCTTTCATCTCTACCGTGATTATCTTCATTACGATTGGTATGCTCATTATCTTGATGACTACTCTGTTGCTCATCATCTTCATTAGCATTCTATCCCTCCAGCTCATATCTATTTTCCTCTCCTCGATATTTTACGGCGGGCCTGCTCAGCCTCTTCTGATAACTTGTTCTTCATCTCTTCAAATTTGATATTCCAGTCTGTTTCCTTCTGCACATCGACCTTTATCTTGAACTTTATAATCTGTAACCGTACGGCGGTATAAATGCTGACGAGCAAGCCTCTCCACTTGCCATAAATCCATCCGATAAACCTGAGCTCCCATACCAGTATACCCAGATCGATAGGGGGGGGAAAGGAGGATGGGGAAAACGATCAGCAGCAAAAGCAATGTAGCATGAAGTAATACAGAAGCAAGGATAATCACGATAATCAATAGCACAGCCAAGAGAATCAAGGGGAGCAAGTTCTCGGCCTTGGCTGCCCACACCCCAATTTTTCGCAGCCAAGGGTAAAGGTGGCTCACGGCGTAGATAAAGAAGGGAAGGAAGAGTAATTCGAAAAAAACGCCGACGACCAGTACTACGAATATGAGGCCAAAGAGTAAAATTGTAAGACTATTCATAGAAATCTCCGCCGGATACCCGCTAGCTTGCTGGCGGGAGGAAAGCGGCCAGTTCCCGTCAGATAAAGAGCGTGGCATTTGCCTGAATTGAATATCGTGGCTATGAAAATAAGTTCCTCCAACTACGTATGCAATTCCCAGTGACTACGCATGTCAGAAAACCTTAAGATGCCCCACAGCTTGCTGTGGGGTGATTCACTTTTTACCTGATGAATAATAGGGTGTGACCAACTAGTTACTGGGATGCCCTTTTCATTGGGCATGATAACATAATGCCTCGATTTGTCAAACCTGGTGGGTAAGGTTAAGATAAATAAAGAAATTGCTCAAAAAATGGGACTTTTAGGTCTTGAAAATATTGTGGAAAGAGGTTAAAATCCGCCAGGTTAAAAGAAGTCGGAGATTTTATTGAGGTAGCGATGGTATACTATCAGTTAAGTGAAAAGGCCAAACTGAGACGGCATCGTACGAATGAGGCTATCGCCTTGGCTATGCAAAGCCGGTGGGAAGAGGCTGCTGCCGTCAACAAGAGTATAATTGAGATGTTCCCCGATGATGCAGATGCCTACAATCGACTGGGCAAAGCATTAACCCAGATGGGGAAATATGCCGAGGCCAAGGAAGCTTATAGACGTGCCCTTGAGATTGAGCCCACGAATAGTATCGCTAAGAAGAATCTCGACAGATTGTCGCATCTCAGTGAATCTGGTCCTGGACAAAAAGGGGGGAATCAGGTTAGCGCTCACCTTTTCATTGAGGAGATGGGTAAGACAGAGGTGACTAATCTCCATCAAATCGCTCCCAGGGGAGTGCTGGCGAAATTGGCTGCTGGTGATCCTGTCTATCTTAAGGCTAAAGGGAAAAGGCTGATTGTGGAGAGCGTAGACGGTGAATATATTGGTGAGATCGAACCTAAGCTAGGTCTGCGACTTATTAAGTTAATGGAAGGCGGCAATAGGTATACGGCAGCTATTGCTCGTATCTCAGAGGATAAGGGCAAGGTGATGATTAAAGAGATTTACCAGCATCCTAGCCAGGCAGGGCGCCCTTCATTCCCGGCGCGAGTTACTGATGACTTCAGACCATATGTCAAGAACACCGTGCTTAGATATGAGCTAGAGGATGAGGAGGAAGCTTTTGAGGAGGAGGCTGGTGAATGGGAGGGGGAAGAGCCCTTGCGAGAGGATGCAACTCAGCTCGGTGACGTTGTCGCTTTTGCAGATGAAGATGGTGGCGAGAGCGGGTTTGGAGCGGAGGAGAAGTAGAAGCGATTCAGTATAGATAGAGAATAGATAAAGGGGAAAGCCGAGACGATTGTCTCGGCTTTCCTATTGTTTTGTGCCTAAATTGAGCTGTTACCGATCAAGCCTTTAACTATCTGCGGCTTGTCAAAAAACTCCGCTTGGTATATACTGTGAATGTCATTCTATGGCGGGAGGTGGCTCTAGTGGAGAACATCGTTTTCCCCAAATGCCAGAAATGCAATACTGGCGACTTGGTGCCTCTATCGGATTTTGGAAGCCAAGGGGCACCCATCCACTACAAAGTCTGGGTTTGTACCAATCCCGAATGTGGCTTTAACATAAAGATCCGAAATGGTGATATCTATATTAACGAGCCGATATTGAGTGGAGCAGTGCATAGCAACCGCTATCGCTAGCAAGCGCGGTTTCGTTTTTGGTGTCTTGCTGGTCGGTGTTTAAAAGAGGAAAGTTCACTTTACTCCAGGTAATCTTTCAGCTTCTTTGATCTGCTGGGGTGGCGTAGCTTACGAAGCGCTTTAGCTTCGATCTGGCGTATACGCTCCCTGGTGACTCCGAATTCCTTTCCGACCTCTTCGAGGGTGCGACTGCGCCCGTCTTCAAGACCGAATCTCAACTGGAGCACACGACGCTCTCGTGGAGTAAGTGTGGAGAGCACTTCCTCGACTTGATCTTTGAGCAAGTTGAGGGAAGCAGCTTCGACTGGGGGCATGGTGGAGCGGTCCTCGATAAAGTCACCCAGGTGGCTATCTTCCTCTTCCCCGATAGGCATTTCCAACGACACCGGTTCCTGAGATATTTTAATAATCTCCCTTACTTTTTCAGGGAAGATACCCATTCCCCTGGCGATTTCCTCTGAGGTCGGCTCACGGCCATATTCTTGTGATAAGCGCCTACTTGTTCGGATAAGTTTGTTTATAGTCTCTACCATATGAACCGGTATGCGAATGGTGCGGGCTTTGTCAGCTATATCTCTAGTGATAGCCTGGCGGATCCACCAGGTGGCATAGGTGCTAAACTTGTACCCTTTTCGGTAGTCGAATTTCTCTACTGCTCGAATTAGCCCTATATTGCCCTCTTGAATGAGGTCGAGGAGGGACATGCCCCTGCCGATGTATTTTTTAGCTATGCTGACCACAAGGCGAAGGTTGGCTTCAATCAGGTGTCGTTGTGCTTTAGCGCCTTCTTCCTTTACATGCTCCCAATGCTCTCGCAGTCGGGGCTCCAGGGGTTCGATGGTTTTGCGAAACTCTGCCTTAGAGAGCAGGCTGTTCAGTTCGAGGAATGAACATTTATCGCCAATGAGGCGGAGCAGGCCCGTGGGTATAATAGCGATAAGGAGCGAAAAATCCTTCAGGGCTCGTTCTATTTCGCCTGGGTCAGTAGCAGTTTTCTCCCCCACTTCTTTCGCTAGTTGCTGCTGGATCTCGTTATCTATAGCATTCCGTAATTTTGGATCGGAAACTAGCTGACTCACGCTGGGCGACCGCGGCAGGTTCAACTCTTCTTGCAGAGCAGTTACGAAATTAGAAGCCTGACCTAGTCTGGTTAACAGGGCGATTGCAATATCGGTAGTAGAAGGTAACTGTCCGTTTTTCTTTAGCCACTCCTCTTCAATCCTTTTGATGTATTTGCCCTCTTCCATCCTTCTCGCCAGAAGCTTTTCTTCTCTAGCGCTAAGCAAGGAAACCCGCCCCATCTCGCGAAGGTACATCCTTACGGGGTCATCGATCATCTCCTCAAGTTCCAGCCCTGTCTCCTCCAGCACTTCGATTTCAGGCTCTGCCTCCCAGATATCAGCTTCAGTGGGTTCCTCAGGTAAAATCCCTAGATCATCCGCCACTTCAGACTTGCCCTCGGCAAGGGGTACAAAGACATCGTCCTCATGCTCTATCTTCCCAGTGAGCTTGGGCACAGAAGCGAAGATGTCATCTCCGTGCTCTACCTCTTCTTCAAACTTAGGCACAGAGGCGAAGATGTCGTCTGTTTTTGCCCCAGAGACAAAGATATCTTCTGGCAAAAGATCACCTTGTTCATAAAGAAATTTTTCGAGTTCTTTAGATTCGTCTTTCATTGATCCTCTCGATTAAGAAAGCTTTTCCCAGCATTTTCTTGCATCCCCTTGATCAGCTGGGCGTCGACCTCCACGGTTTTTTGCTGGATAATAGCCAGTGTAGCCGAATCTAAGTTTTCGCCAGCACTGACCATAGAACTCACTATGGACACACCTTCAGATGTGGAGAACTCTTCCTGGAGCCTCAACCTCCGCTCTTCAAGCCGGCGTATGCAGTCAGCCAGCGCTTTTCCTAACTCCCTCTCGCTTGTAGGAGGCAGAGCTTTTCCGCACAGTGCTTTAGCATGCTCCCGAAGGTCATTATCGAGCATGAGGAGTAACTCCTCTTCGTTTGAGATGTCGCGCCAGGCGATGAATATCTCCCTGTTCTCACTGCGCTCGAAGTGTTCTGGCTCTAGCTCTTTAGCCTTATCTCTAAGCTCAGGATGCTGCAGCAACAGGCAAAGGCAGTACTCCTCTAGTTTGTCGCCAGAATATGCAGGAGCGATGGGCCTGGGTTCTGTCTTGGAAGCCTTCTCACTGCGAGTACGATGCAGACGGGCTGCCATTCCTATGAGCGTTTTATCGCTAACTCCCAATAAACTAGCTAGCTTACCTAAATAGAACTCGCGCTGTACGTCATCCTCTAGCTCGGCGATCAAGGGTAGAAGTTGTTCGCTTGCCCGTGACTTTTCCTCAGGCTTGGTCAGATCCGCTTTTGATGCAGCTACTGTCAAGAGGTGGTCCATTAAAGGCAAAGCATTGTCAACCAGTTGTTGCCATGATTGTGGGGCATCTCTAATCACTGAATCGGGATCCTTGCCCTGGGGAAGGGGAATTATTTTCATCTCTGCTCTGAGCTTAGAAGTGGTTCCTAGCCATGTAGGCATCTCCATATCTTCTCGTTCCAGTGAGCGGCGAGCGACCTCTATGGCACGCAAGGTTGCGGCATTGCCAGCAACGTCAGGGTCGAGGGCAAAAGCTAGTCTCCTCGTCAACCCCTTCAGGACTTTTATCTGCTTCTCGGTAAGTGCAGTGCCCATCGAGGCTACTACATTGGCGAAGCCGCACTGGTGAGCGGTGATAGCATCCATATAACCCTCAACGATAACCGCCAGCCCTTTTTCTTTAATAGCTCCTTTGGCGCGGTCTATAGCGTAGAGAATGCTGCTCTTATCGAAGATCGCTGTTTGCGGTGAGTTTAAATACTTAGGCAGGGAATCGTCCAAAGCCCGGGCACCAAAGCCTACAACTCTTCCCTTGATATCTCGGATGGGGAACATCAGCCGATGCCTAAAGAGGTCATAAACCCTGCCCTCTTTTTCTCCCAGTAGTCTTACCGCTAGCAGTTCCTTCTCGTTATAACCTCTCTCTAAGAGATGTTTTTTGAGGCCTTCCCCGGGGCTGAATCCTAACTGGAAGTCATCAATAGTTTTAGAATTGAGACCCCGTTTCTTCATCACATAATCACGCGCCCCCTCAGCCGCCGGAGCGTGAAGCAGTAAATCATGGTAGTATTGTGCCGCAGCTTCATTTATCTGATAGAACCTATCTGTAAGCTTGCTCTCAACCGTCTCCTTTTTACGCTCTAGTGATACTCCTGCTTTATCAGCGAGCATTTTTAGCGTCTCGCCGAAGTCAGCCCCTTCCTTTTTCATCACGAAGGAGAACAGATCGCCACCGGCACTGCAGCCAAAGCATCTCCAGGACTGACGCTCGGGGAAGATGAAGAATGAAGGCGTCTTCTCCTGGTGAAACGGACAAAGCGCCTTAAAGTTACGCCCTGCTTTCTCCAGCTTGAGGTAACTGCTGATGACGTCCACTATATCCAATCTTTGCTTTATATCATCGATGGTGCTCATTCTGTGAACCTTAATAGTTTGAGGTTAAGGCACCCAATTCGCTGGCCAGCCTCAAGGCGTAGTTATCGGTCATTCCGGCAATATAGTCAACTACCCCACGCTCCGCTTCATCGCTACTTGCGAATTCTTTGGGTAGTTTATCAGGATTGTTTACAAAATAATAATATAAAAAGCGGACGACTTGTATAGCCCTTTCTGTTTCCTTCCTCGATACTTGAACTTCATATACCCTCTGAAATAAGAACTGACGTAGGTTGTTCGCTGCTTCTAGAACCCTAGGGCTCATTGTAATTATCGGGGTTTTCTTGGTATCGTCTAGTCCTGTAGCCGACCACGACTGGTCAATGATATCACAGACCATAGTGTCAATCCTTTTTGAGTGCGACTTACCTAGAACAACTATCGCTGATTGGGGCAGGTCATCCTCGGTAATAAGCCCGGCCCTTATAGCGTCGCCGATGTCGTGGTTGATATAAGCTACCGAATCTGCGATTCTGCATATCTGAGCCTCCAAAGTAGTCGGAGGATCCCACATATCACCAAGTATATCTTGCTTACTACTCTTGGAGTGTTTCAAGATACCCTCTTTCACCTCCCAGGTCAAGTTCAGGCCCTTCCCATCTTTCTCCAGGCAATCGACAACTCTCAGGCTTTGCTCATTGTGTCTGAACCCTTTAGGATAAAGCTCGTTAAGCACTTCTTCTCCCACATGCCCAAAGGGGGTATGGCCCAGGTCATGGCCTAGTGAGATAGCCTCAGTCAGATCCTCATTCAGATTCAGAGCTCGAGCGATGGAGCGCGCTATCTGAGATACTTCCAGGGTATGGGTGAGCCTTGTGACATAGTGGTCACCGAGTGGGGCAATGAACACCTGAGTCTTGTGTTTTAGCCGTCGAAACGCTTTGGAGTGGATGATGCGGTCGTGATCTCGCTGGAACTCGGTGCGCATTGGCGAAGGTGGCTCGGCCTTTGCTCTGCCCCGACTCAGCCTGCTTTTCGCCGCATAGGGCGATAAACTTTCCTCCCGCTCCTCCAGCCGCTGGCGGATCTCCCCGTGTATCATAAAAGCCTTCGTTAGCTATGTCGTTTTGGCCAATCTCTGCTCCGCAGCAGCGATTATCCCCCTGGTTTTTTCTAGCACATCCGGGTTCACCGAAACCGAGGTGATCCCCCATTCCACAAGCTTTTCTGTGAGTTCAGGGTAAACCGAAGGTGCTTGTCCGCAGATAGAGCTGGTGACTCCTCTTCTAGCTGTTGCTTTAATTACCTTCTCAAGAGCCATAAGCACTGCTTCATCTCGTTCATCGAATTGCTCGGCTAGCTTCTGGCTATCTCGATCGATACCCAGGATAAGCTGCGTTAAGTCATTGGAGCCGATGGAGATGCCATCGATTCCTACATCGAGGAACTTATCAATGAGAAAGACATTTGACGGTACCTCGACCATCATCCAGAGCTTGAAATCTCGTGACTGGCGCAACCCCTCATCGCTCAGCAAGTTCTTGACTCTAGCCATTTCGGCTGCAGTGCGCACGAAGGGAATCATCACCCACAGATTCTTATACTTTCCCCTTACTCTCTTGATTGCCTCTATCTCGAGTTTGAAGATATCGCGTTCTCTGATATAGCGTGAGCATCCCCTGTAGCCCAGCATGGGGTTCTCCTCGGGCTCCTCGTACTTTTGCCCTCCTTTGAGATTTCGGTATTCGTTGGTCTTGAAATCTGTAGTGCGATAGACAACCGGTCTGGGGTTGAACGCTTTAGCAAATGTGGTCAAACCCTGAGCGAGCTTGGCTGCGAACTCCTCGCCTCTTCCTTCCTTGATCATGTGCCTGGGGTGTTCTCCGATCTGAGCTATCATGAATTCGGCCCTGAGAAGCCCTACACCATCGACGTCGCGAGCAGCTACATTCTCAGCCAACTCCGGTTCTGCCAGGTTGACATAAACCCTGGTGCGGGTCTTGACCTTTACCTTAGAGGCTGGTGCAGCGGTTTCTTTCACCTTGGCTGCGACCTTGCCTTCATAGACTTTTCCCCGCGAGCCATCTACGGTCACTATTTGCTCAGACTTCAGCTTCTGCGTAGCATCTCCGGTACCCACAACGCAGGGTATACCAAGCTCTCTGCTGACGATGGCAGCGTGGCAGGTTCTACCGCCTCGGTCGGTTGCAATACCTGCTGCCCGTTTCATCGCAGGCACGAAATCAGGAGTGGTCATTTGTGCTACCAGGATGTCTCCCTTTTTCACTTCATTTATGTTGGCGGCATCCAGAACAATCCTCACAGGACCACAGCCGAGCCCAGGTCCTGCCGGAGAGCCGTTTAGGATAATCAGGGCTTCTGATAACTCGCTAACCTGTTCCGGTTCGAGCATTTTTAGCGTGGTAATGGGACGGGTCTGAACAATATAGAGCTTACTATCTTCTCTGGCCCACTCGATATCCTGGGGAAACTGATAGAGTTTCTCTATCTTTGTACCGAGCTTGGCCAAAGCGACGATCTCTCTATCGCTAAGTTTCTGTTTACCTTGAAGGGCTTCTGAAACGGGGAGTTTAACGTTGGTCTCATCTATGTCGTTGGTTCCCTTGGGGCTCTTCGTCAGTTGCCATTCTTGCCTTGCTATCATTTTGTGTATAATGGTGAAGCTTTTCTTATCCACCAGATAAAGGTCAGGGGTCACTCCACCGGAAACTACAGCCTCGCCCAGGCCATAAACAGCTTCGATAGCGATCTTCTCTTCATTGGTCACTGGCTCCCTGGTAAACATGACGCCTGACCTCTTTGATTGCACCATCCTCTGTACCACCACAGCAATCCCTATCTTGAGATGGTCGAGTCCAAGCTGCTCCCTGTACCAGATAGCTCTGGGCTCAAACAGGGAAGCCCAGCATCCCTGGACAGCGGCGACAACTTCTCCTTTCCCTTGAATATTGAGAAAAGTGCGTTGCTGGCCGGCAAATGATGCTTCTGGGAGGTCTTCAGCGGTAGCTGAGGAACGTACTGCGACCAAGCCCCCCAGATTTTCGTATGCCTCTTTTATCTCATTTGCAATCTGTTGGGGCATCTCTGCATTGGTAATTAATTCTTTAATTCGTGTCGCAGACTTCTCGAGTTGTTTGCTATCGTCCGGGTCTAATTTCTTTAGAGTATCCCTGATCTTCGTGCGGAGTCTCGATTCGTCCAGGAAGTGAAAATAGCTCTGGGTAGTAACTATGAACCCAGGGGGCACCGGGATCTCTAATTTGGTAAGCTCTCCCAGATTTGCTCCTTTCCCCCCGACTAGTGGTAAGTCTTCCTTGTCAACTTCTATGAACCAGACAACGTCCGTGCGTTTCTTTTTCATAATAAGCGCTACTCCAGCTCTTTATTGATAGTGAAGCCTTGCCCCGATGCCTTAGAAGCTTAGCTATTATACCATGCTAGCTAAACAATAAGTCAAGGAGATTTTTAACAGTTTAGCAACGCTTCGGCACCTGACTCCAGTCGCCCCAGACAATCTTCTCTGGGTCTTTGACCAGCCCTTTCTCTTTAGCAAGTTCTCTGATCTTGAGCAGGGTCGCATTAACCTCGGGGGTGAGAAACACCCAACCTGAACTTGAGGGTATCCAATACGGCGAGCTGATGCGCATTACCTGGAACTTCTTTGTGTTGAGGTAGATCCCGAATTTATCGTGTTGCATCGTAGTCCTCCTCGTCAATTCTTTCTTGATGCTTCCTTAAGCTTGAGTACAAGTTCATCAATCGCCTCATCAGGGGTAGAGGCACCTGCGGTAACACCAATGTGGCGTCGCCCTTGCACCCAAGAAGGGCCAAGCTCTGTGACTGTCTCAATGTGATAGGTGGTAACACCGGTGTCTGCGCAGATTTCGGCAAGACGCTTGGTATTAGCGCTATCCTTGCCACCAATTACTATCATCATGTCTGCCCTTCTGGCTAACTCAAGAGCTGCCGCCTGATGTTTGCGTGTAGCATCGCATATAGTATTGAAGATGTGTAGCTCGGATAATTTAGCAGTATCAGAGGCGATAATCCTGGCAACGAAGTTAGCGAAGCGCTCCTGATTCTGGGTGGTCTGACAAAGGATACCCAGACGTTTAGGCTGGGCAGTGAACTGAGGAATCTCCAGAGAGGCGCTTGCATTCTTCCCAGCCCAACCAAGGACGGCTTGCACCTCGGGATGAGAGGCATCGCCAAAAACCAGCACCCCAAACCCCTCCTTCCCCAACCTTTGGGCGACGACTTGAGCCTTGCGCACAAATGGACAGGTAGCGTCGATGACCTCGAGTCCTCGGGCCTTTATCTGCTTCATGACATCTGGCCCTACACCATGGGAGGCGATGGCAACGATGTCACCTCGTATTTCATCTAGACTTGTTACAATACCCACTCCACACTCTGCGAGCTTGTCCACGACCTGCCGGTTGTGGACAAGGGCACCTAGCGTCTGGAGTGGCCCACGTTCCTGTGCTGCCTTCTCCACAAGCTCGATAGCTCGCCTCACGCCGAAGCAAAATCCCAGCTCAGCAGCCTTTTCAATTTTCATTGCTGCTCCTTGGGTTGTTCTGGGAATTGTGGTTGCCTCGATAGCTGTGAGGCAGAAGCTCAGAGATGCGCTCCATAATCAAGTCGGAGTATTGAGTTAATCTAGAACGACTCGTCTTGTTGTCATCACCTGATGGAAGGGTAAAGGGACGGCCGATTCTCACAGTAATACGTGGCCGACGTACAATAAAGCCGATTCCTTTGACCTGTTCGCTGCCGCTAATGCCGACGGGAATTATGGGAACCCCAGAGCGTGCGGCGATAAACGCAGTGCCGGGTTGCATTTCCTGCAACTGGTAGGGGAAGCTCCTCTTCCCTTCAGGGAACATGCCAAGTACCTCCCCTTTATTGAGTACTTCGAGCGCATGACGCACTGCCTCTCTATCCAACCTATCTCTCCTTACAGGGAAAGCGCCGTAGGCGCGCACCACAAATGCCATTAGCGATGGGCGGAATAGCTCTTGTTTTGCCATAAAGGTTATCCTGCGGGGAACGCTGACACCAAGTAGCGGTGGGTCTACGTAAGTCATGTGGTTGGCCACCACTATCAGGGGCCCCTTTCTGGGAACATTTTCTTTCCCTTCCACCTGCCATCTGGTGAGGGCGATGAGCAAGATTTTTATGGCGGTATTAGCAGCGCAATAAAACGGTCTCATTGGAATAATTATATTAGATAATGCCAACAATCTGCGCCAGCGCCTGTTCTACATTGAGGCCATTGGTATCAATGGTCTTGACGTCCGCAGCCAGTGTGCTAAGTGCTTCTTCATCATTTAAATTGATACCAAGTTGGAGCACCTTCCAGGTCTATGCCCGGTACATTTTTGGACATATCTCAACTTGTCGAACTAAGCCTAGATTATGAATTATATCTCATGGTGAGCGGTAGCGCAAACATCAGCCCTGCCTTCTCAACCAAAAAACAGCAGCAAAGAGGGTTAGTCCTATTAGGAATAGGAAAGCAGGAATCCTTGTATGTATCCAGGGTTGGGCTTGGCTGGCTGATGGGGAGGTTGTTAGGTTCGGCATAGGCGTGAGCTTGGGTGTGAAGTCGGGAGTAGGAGTGATGGCGGTGGGGGTTGGTGTGGACAAGAATGGGGATGTTGTTGTGGTTGTAGGCGAGGGAGAAGGTGGGTGAACTGGCGTCGGTGTAGCAGATGGCAGGCCGTAGCCTGGGGTGGGAGTCGCATTGTCCACAAAATCGCTGGCTTGGTTGGTATCCAATCCAGCGGGTCGTCGCTCCAGTGAGTGGCCTTCGGGCACATCCCTGCAAGGTGGTGACATTATGGTATTGTCGTCGCCGTAGGAGAGTGCGTCGATGATCTTACCTGTACGGTCCAGAAGGGTGAGTCGATCCCCGGTGTTGCCTAGCCCGTTGCCTATGCTGCTATCCGCCATGAAGACTATATTGCCGCTGAAGCTGGGAAAGTTGGTGTAGAAGTCAGTTCTGGCGGCGACCACGGCGAAACTACCTGGAGACAGAGTCAGAGTGGGGATAGGATCACTCTCATTGTTATCGCCGATTCTCCAATCGGTCAGGTCAACTGTCTGGCTAGTGCGGTTGAAAAGTTCCACCCACTCGAATGCAGACTCTACACCTGTCTGAGGGGGGTCATATTGTACCTCGTTGATTACGATGTCGCCTTCATTTGCCGGAGTTGGGTTGGGTGTCAGGGTAGGTACTGGCGAAGGAGTAGGTGATGAGGTTGGTGTGGGCATGGGGGTGAATGTAGGCGAGGGCGTTATGGTAGGTGTAGGTGTGGGGGTAGGGGTTGGAATAGGGGTTGGTGAGAGTGATGGTGTAGGTGTTGTTATAGGTGTGGGCGTGGGCGAAGGTATGGGTGATGGTGATGGCGATGGGGATGGTGTTGGCATCTCTGTAGTAGATGGCAAGCCGTAACCCGGGGAAGGAGTCGCATTATCCACAAAATCGCTGGCCTGGTTTGTATCCAGCCCGGCGGGTTGACGCTCCAATGAGTGACCTTCAGGCACATCTTGGCAAGGCGGCAACATTATGGTGTTATCTTCGCTGTAGGAGAGTGAGTCGATAATCTTCCCCGCTGGGTCTACAAGGTTGAGTCGATCCCCGGTGTTGCTTAATCCGTTACCTATGCTGCCATCGGCCATAAAGACTATGTTGCCGCTGAAGTCTGGGAAGTTGGTGTAAAAGTCAGTTCTGGCGGCGACCACAACAAAGCCACCTGGAGGCAGAGTCAGGGTGGGGAGAGGATCGGTCTCATGGTTATCGCTGATTCTCCAACCAGTCAAATCGATTGTCTGCCCTGTGCGGTTTAGAAGCTCGACCCACTCGAAAGCTGTGTCTGTACCTTCTTGTGGGGGGTCATATTGGATCTCGTTAATTACGATGTCACCTTCGTTTGTCGGGGTAGGGATGGGCGTAGCGGTTGGTGACTGGGTGGGAATTGGTGTGGATGTAGGTGTTGGCGTTGGCATAAGAGTAGGCGAGGGCGTTGGGGTGGGGGTGGGTGGCGGTGACGGGCTAGGCGTGCGCGTGGGAGTCGGCCTTGGTGTAGGCCTGGGCGTGTGTGTAGGCGTTAGGGTCGGCGTTATGGTTGGCGTTGGGGTTGGTGTTGGGATAGGGGTAGGTTCTAAGGTTGGTGTAGGAGTTGGTGTAGGAGCAGGGGTAACCGTAGGAGTGGGAGAGGGTGTGGAGACTGGGCCGGTAAAGCTGAAGTCATCAAAATAGACGGCGGCGGGAGTTGCAAAATGAGGAACTACTATAGCCTTGACCTTGGCCGAGCGTGCGTTCGATGGTGCAGTCACCTCGCTAGTGGTCAGAAGGTGGTACTGGGCCTGGTCATCTGTCAGGGCAGCAAGGGAATCGTTGTGAGATATTTCAGCTCCAAAACCATCGTCACTCTCGTACCAGGAAATTCGTAGGAATACCTTTTCAATATTGGGGTCGTTTTTCAGCGCGAAACCGCATAATGTATAGTTTTCTCCCCCTCGTATCGAAACGGTTTGATAAACCCAAATTGTGCTTACAGTATTAGAGGTTACAGCAGCAGCATAAGCCCCGCTCTGGACTGGAGATTCGACTAGGGAGAGAGAGCCTCCATATGTTGCCCAGCCAGTAATGCCATCCTCGAAGCTGGGGTTCTGCAGAAGGTTATCATCTTCAGCGTGAAGGTAACTCGTTGAAGAGCTCAAAATTATGATAAGGATGATGAAGATTATTTTTTGGGAATTTTTCAATTTGGCTGAGCACTTTCTTAGGAGATGCTCATATATTAGAGGTTCGGGGAAATTAGTCAAGTTTTCAAGGGAGTGATTACATTCTTAAGTTCTGAAAAGATTTTGTTGAACATAGTGACAAGGGTGCTATAATAGAGCCAACGAAAGAGCGGGGAGGTCAATTCTGGAATCTGCGGAGATAGCCAAGAAGGCTATGGAGGCTGCCCTCGATAAACAGGCTGTTGATATCCTGATGCTGGATATCAGACAGGTGACTTCTTTTGCTGACTACTTCGTTATCTGCAGTGCTGACAGCGACCGCCAGATCAACGCCATCTGCGATGAAATCGATGGGGCATTGAGTAAGGAAGGCATAAACATCTACCGCCGCGAAGGTAGTGCAGATTCAGGGTGGGTGCTCCTTGATTTCGGTGCGGTTATAGTGCATGTCTTCGACCAGACCCAACGAGAATACTACGACCTGGAGCAGTTGTGGGGCAAGGCCACCCCTGTAATCAGGATTCTCTAATCCACGGCTCAACCTGTCGCTCATAGCTGACTATCTCTTTGGCAGAAAAGAACAGATTTATCTCTTTTTGAGCGTTCTCCAGCGAGTCCGAGCCGTGCACCACGTTGCGCCCTATATCCAGTGCTAAATCACCTCTGATTGTGCCCGGTGCTGCCTTGACGGGGTCTGTTGCTCCCATCGTCTTGCGTACAACTTCAACTGCACTCTTGCCCTCGAAAACGGCTGCGATAAGCGGGCTTGAGGTGATGAAGCTCACCAGTCCCTCGAAAAAGGGCTTGCCCTGGTGGATGGCATAGTGCTGTCCTGCCATCTTTCTGTCCATCTGGAGCATCTTCAGGGCCACGAGCTTGAGCCCGGTCCTCTCGAATCGGGAGATTATCTCGCCTATCAACCCCCGCTGCACACCATCAGGCTTGACTAAAACGAGAGTTCTTTCCATTTTTCCCATCCTTTGCAAGTTAAAGTAATGTCTTTTTGAGCTAAGCTAAGAGCCACTGAGACCCTTCGCTCTGCTCAGGGTGACAAAGCCCCAATCCAGGCCAGCACTTGATTGACTACCTCATTACGATTAAGTCTGGTTACTTGTATTACCTCTACCTCGGGTCGTTCCTTTATTTTATCAGCCCAGGGATGAGAGGCAAGCATGATTGTGCCCAGTACCTTCTTTTCGCTCTGCAGCGCCTCTATCACAGCATCCTTGAAGGATGGCAAAAACAGCTCCATCTTACCAATCTCGTCGATTACTATGATATCCTTGCTTTGTATCGCCTGCTTTAAAGCCGGTACTGCTACTTTGTCCATGCTGTCTATATCTACTCCATACTTGCTGACCCGATATGGGCTGCGTACACTGGTGTGGGCAAGTACGGCATTTTTGCCATCGAGGGTGATGATCTTGAATCCTTGCCGCACACCCTGGCTGCGTATCTCCTCGGTGTAAAAGCCCCCCGCGCTTTTATTCACTTTGCCGAGCACTTCCTTAATAATAGTGGTCTTGCCGCTGCCGGGCTCGCCGCTGAGGAGACAGGCCTTTTTCATAAGAAAACTACTTTACATAAAATATATACTGGCAAAATTCACAAAGATTTGACGATAAGCAATGCTCCTGCTGAATCAATCAGTATTCGAGATTGTCTATTAACCTCTTTTCAACCCCCCCCGCAAAGGGGCAAAACCCCTCTGCACTCTCCAGTTACTAAACGACCTTAGTATTTTTTCCTTGATGAACATATAACTATTGTGTTTTAGCCTTACTGCTGATGGTGATAGCTGGCCTTCTCAAATACAGAGGCTCCAGAGTAGGGGAGTGGTCGAAATCGCCGACCTTGAGTCTTCTCCAGCCTAACTCAGCGAGGTAACCAGCCCGACGCAACCCTGCCGCGCTCTCGACGAGCAAGGCTTTTCGCTTCAGCCTTTCTCTGAGTTGCAATGCTATTTCTGGAGGAATTCTGCCGCAGAAGATGGTGCGGCGCTTTAGCTCAGGCAGCAGGGCTTCTACCGTTGTTATATGCTCCTCGACCAGGCGGCGCCACTTACCTCGTTTAGTCTGGAAAAGGGCAGTGGCGATCTCACCGCGGCCTGCGTTCTGTATCGGGCATATTGGTAAAGCCGTGAAGGCGTAAGGAAAGGCCTCAACCTCAAGGGTGCTGATGCCTACTAGGGGGATATTCAGTGAGAGGGCAAGCCCTTTGGCGAAGCTCATCCCCACTCTTAAGCCGTTGAAGCTGCCGGGACCTTTTGCTACGATAACGCCATTTATATCTTTGAGGGTTATCCTGGCTTGTTCCAGAATGCGGGTGAGGTTAGGTACCAGCTCAGTGGTGTGGCTCTGTCCGGCGTGCCAGGTAAGCTCGGCAATTATCTCGCCTTGTGAGGATAGGGCGATGCTGGCAGTATCGGTTGAGGTGTCGATAGCTAGCTCCATCGTTTACTTCCTGGCTCCGCGACGTGCGCTCTTCAACTTAGATAGCATCTCCAAATATCTGGTGCCTTTAGGCATAAAGCTGAGGTTGCGTTTCATCGGGGAAACAATTTGCATTTCGATGAGCAGGTGCTCCTCGGGAAGCACACTCAATCCCTTATCTGCCCATTCCACCACACATACCCCGTTGCCATAGAGATAGTCATCGAGACCCAATTGTGTCACTTCTTCGATCCTATCGAGGCGATAAAGGTCCATATGGTATAAAGGCAGCTTACCTCTATGCTCTCTGACCAGCACGAAGGAGGGGCTTGTGGTGTATTCATCTATGCCCAGTCCCCGGGCGATGCCCTGGGTGAGACATGTTTTGCCTGCACCGAGCGAGCCCACTAGAAGTATGACATCGCCTGAGGCCGCCAGCTTGCCCAGCTTCATTCCTATCTTTCGGGTTTCCTCTGCGCTGTTGCTGACTATTTCCAACGATTTCACCGTTTCCTTCGTCCAGGTGACTTGAAGTGGTCCCATCCTCTCTCGTCCCACTTAACTGCTTTACCTTGCTCATCTAGAAGGGTAACTTGTCCCGGGGCATCACTTACTATCTCGCCGATCACCGTCACCGGGCTTGACATAATGTCTTTGAGCTTAGCCATAACCTCACTCCTCGCTGTGAACAGGAGCTCGTAATCCTCACCTCCGGAAAGCGCCAGCCTCAGCGATTCCCTTTTAAAAGCGGACCTCAATAGTGCGTGTATGGGCAGCTTGTCTATCCATAATTTAGCTCCAACGCGGCTTGCCTTGCAGATATGGGTCAGGTCGCTGAGCAAACCGTCGCTGACATCTATGGCTGCTCTCACGCCGTGCTGCACCAGGATTTGCCCCTCGGCTACCCTGGTGCGTGGTCGCAAATGGGCTTCTCTGAAAAAGGCAGTTGTTTTCGCGTCAAGCTTGCGCCCTGATTTTAGCATCTGGAGACCGGCAGCAGACAGCCCCAGATAACCGGTTACAGCGATTTGGTCTCCGGGCGCTGCTGCGGAGCGGGTGAGCAGGGCATCTGATGCTTTTCCTATTAAACTGACGTCTATGATGACTACAGGGGCTCTGCTGATATTGCCACCGACGATGTCTACATCGAATTTCGACGCTATCTCCTTCATGCCGCGGTAAAGCTCGATAACATTATCCACCTCGGTCTCCGGCGGCAAGCCCAGCGAGATCATTGCGAAGCTGGGCGTCCCGCCCATGGCAGCGATGTCGCTGATATTCACCGCGAGCGCTTTCCAGCCCAGCTCTCTCCAGGTAGCAATGTCCAGGGTGAAATGCACGTTCTGTATCAAGATGTCGGTGGTGCCGAGCTGGACGGATCCATCGGTGTGCCAGGCTGCAGTGTCATCGCCGATACCCAGGATGAGGTCGCGTCTTGAAGCTTTGCCTACAGTCTCAGCGATAAGCTCGATCAGGCCGAATTCACCCAGTTCCCCAACCTTCATGGCTAGTGATTATAGCTACTTTAGGTTAAGTCCACAACCGATGGTCAAATACGGTGAAACCTGATATATTAGCTTGTAACATGCGCTACGCAATCATCTCCGACATCCATAGCAACCTCACTGCCTTCCAGGCTGTGCTCCAGGATATTGAGGCGAGGGGTGGATTTGAGCGTATTTGGTGCCTGGGTGATATCGTCGGTTACGGCCCTGACCCTAAGGAGTGCATCGAGCTGCTTCGCCAACACGCCCATATCTGTGTTGCTGGAAATCACGACTGGGGCGCGATAGGCAAGATAGATATTGATGATTTTAACCCTGAGGCTACCGCCGCCTGCCGCTGGACAGGGCAGCAGCTAGACCAGCAGGATATAGATTACTTGGCTAACCTCCCCCTTATAATCAACGAAGGCGATTTCACACTGGCGCACGGCAGCCCTCGTGAGCCGATATGGGAATACTTGGTTTCCATACACGTCGCCAGAGTTAGCTTCAATTACTTTAAGACCAAGTTCTGCCTGGTGGGACATAGCCACGTACCGGTGGTGTTTGAATCACTTGCCCCTGATGGAGAATGTTTGCTCCACGAGTTTCCAATAGATGCCTCTCTTACCCTTGACAGTAACCGTCTAATCGTCAATCCCGGAGGCGTGGGGCAGCCTCGTGATGGCGATCCCCGTGCCAGCTACGCGATCTACGATAGTGACCATAGTGTAATCTGGCACTACCGCGTGCCCTACGATATCGTCAGCACTCAGCAGAGGATGAAAGAATACGGGCTACCTTACAAGCTCGCCGCAAGGCTGAGTCACGGCTGGTGAATCTGGGGGTCCCGGGTTTTCAAAAAGGGGCACTATCATTGAGGGATGGCATAATACATGCCCCGCAATACTCTGTCAAGGGCTGTCGTTACTAGTTGGAGAAGCGCCCTTGCTTCAGGAAATGTCGCGCATGTTGATTACGCGATGTCCGGGAATTGTCCCGTCTGGATTGAAAGATTCGCCTATCAATGGTTTTTTGGGGATAATTCGTAATCCATTGGGGATAGCTGTCGCTGGGGCAACCCCGCAGCCGCCAGCCAGGTATACACCGTGCCCAAGGCACGCACCCAAGTTAATAACGCCTGTGTTTACAGGGACGCCGTTTTTCATAACTTCTATTCGTTTCCCATCAAAGCGGAAGTCAGCCAGGCCGGCTAAATCTGAGATGAATGTATCCCTGCCGCACGTGCTCGTTAAGAGCAGTCTGGACGAGGATACGGCACGAGGATACAGCACAGAGAAGAAAACGGTACACCCTGAATTTATGGTACATTCCTCCCCGAGTATAGAAGATTCTATAGTCACGTTGCCACCGATGGCGGAACCGTCTCCGATAACGGAGAGCCTGACGACAGAGCCGGCGCCAATAATCACATTGTCTCCGATAGTGCTGCCCTCAATATATGCTTTAGGATGAATATCGCAATTCTTGCCAATCTTATTGACTTGATGGAGGACTCTCCATTTATTCAGGGAGCGTGCTTTTAGTGCCAACCCTAGCAGCTTCAGTTTGGGAGCATTCATAAGCCTGGCTACTTCAGCCAGCCGGGTAGCCATATTGGCTGCCCACAGGTTAGTCCAGTGGTCTACCTGGATCAGCAATATGTCAGTCAGGGGCATGCGATACGATTGGGAGCCACGTACATGCTCGGGCATGGGAATGACCTGGGAGAACTGCTCCGCGTCGATCACTACAGGCACAGGCTCTCCGCGCAGCCTTTGGGCAGGCATATAACGGAGATCATATTCAACCCTATCAGCGTATATCTTTACATCTTGAGTGGCAACCATGCTATGGAGGGTAACAAGGCCTGGTTTGATTGCACATGTGGTGCAGCTTTTCAGCCTTCTTGACCTATAGACGAACTCTTTCATTAACTCTTTTGTGAAGAATAGGCTGTCTCCTAAGACAATGTTTTCATCTGGATCCTCTATCTGAGCAGCATCTGGTATCGCCTTAAGCTCCATGCCAAGGCTTTGCAACACCTGTCTCTGAATCTCACTCAGCTTATGGTTAGCGATAAGGCAATCGCGAGGGGAGTCACCGAAAGGCTCAATCTTCTTATTGCTTTGCACGATATATGCTTTCATTGGCCCACTCTCCAAAACTTGATTGAGTAGCTATGTTCGTGATATCTGCAACTCGACAAGACTGAAGGCTGTATGGTACAATCCACACAGTCTATTGTAAATGCACATGGAATTGATACTGCCCAGGCTGAAGAAATCACGATGAAACACTTCACACAATTGAGATCGGTACCGGTCGTCTTCCTCATCTCTTATCCTACTCTCCATCATGCGGCTGGAAGCTCTAGTAACGAGAGCAGCAGTTCCAGCCTTCATCTTATTGCAGCAGCCTTCGTTGGGTTATGTTTTGCCATGCCAGTTTTGTGGAAAACAGCCAAGACTTTTCTGGGGAGTCGTTCTCAAAAGGTAAAGAGCATCAAGAATGACGATACTCCGGTCTGAGATTGGCCATGGCGCCAAGAAATAAACCAGTCCGTCACCCTCCACTTGCTTAAGAGCGTTCAACGCCTTGCTCGTCCACTATCCCTCTGAAGGTACCTCCTCGTTTTCTCCAGGTCAGACTTGGTGTCAATCTCCATACAGAATTCCTTGAAGTATAGGGGGCGAAGGAGCACTTTATCAGATATCTCGTTGAAGGCATCCTCAGCATAGCAGTCCACCTTGCCTTGCCTTACGAAATCATCTATCTTATCGAGCCAGAGCAGGAAATCAGCTTTTGAGAACCTGTACAACGGGGCGCAGAAGAAAGTTCCCGGGCCGGATAGATTGACACCGATTCGTATCACCATTCCGCGTTTGATTAGAGCTTTAAAGTCCTTTTCAGGCGAGAGCACGTGTCGGTTTACCAGAACTCGATTTCCCGGCGCTTCCAGCAGTTTCTGGATGAGGACACTGTCGAATATAAGGTCACCATGTAACAAAATGATGTCTTCATCGACCAGACCTTTCGTCAGCCAGAGGCTGTATATATAGTTCGTACGCTCATATTCCGGGTTGTGAACAAACTGAATCGAGGCAGCACTAGTTTTCCGAACGTGGTCTTCGAGCTTCTTACCGAGATGGCCAGTGGTTATCACTATGTCGCAAATTCCATGCTTCACTAGGGCTTCCAACTGGTAGTCTATGAGAGTTTTACCGCCGACTCTTATCAAAGATTTCGGATATCGATCAGTCAAAGGACGAAGCCTTCTACCTACACCAGATGCGAGTATTATGGCTTTCATTACTGCCTGTGAGACTCGTTCTTCATTTTCTCGAATATGCCGAGGACGTCTTCAAAGGTTACCTCAACGGGATTGTTTCCCAGGTGCCTCTTATCCTCCATAACCTCCGCAGCCATCTCGTGGGCATCCCACCGCGGGTCCCATCGAAACTCTATGGTTCGCACGAACCTTCTCAATCTTCTGGCGAAAGCCAGGTCGGAGCCATTGAACTCAAGAGCATAGGGCAGAACCATAGCGACCGCCTCGCCATGTGGCACTCCGCGATTTGAAAGGGGATATGAAAGGGCGTGACCCAGTGTAGTCCCCGAGTTTCCAAAGGCCATGCCGGCCACTAGACTTCCCAAAGACAGGTTGACCATTGCCTGAGTATCGCCCTGCACTGCCTGCATCAAGTTGTCCTTGATGAGATTGTAGGCCTCGAGTGCCAGTGTTTTGGCTATGGGATTGCTTTTCTTAGACTCGGAGCACTCGACTGCGTGTGCCAGCGCGTCCATCCCCGAGCTAGCGGTCAGCCGCTTTGACATAGTGTGGCACAAATCCGGGTCAACAATCGCCACATCAGCAGTCAGGCCAGCCTCTACGAAGGCCTTTTTCTTGCCATCAACCTTAAGCACCGACTCGTGGGTAACCTCGCTCCCTGTCCCGGCAGTAGTAGGCACCATTATCTTGGGCAATGAGAGGTCAGCCGCTGCTTTCTTGGCCACATCCATAACGCTGCCTCCGCCCAGACCAACCAGCAAGTCAAGCCCTTTCTCCCGGGCGAATGCAACACAACGATAAGCGTCTTCAATCGGAGGCTCCGGAGTTACTTCTGGAAAGACAGCAAACCGCAGTTTGTGCTTCTGCAGCGAATCAGCGGTTTGTTTCAGATGCGGCCGATGTACCATCCCCGGGCTGGTAACGATGAGAACTGTACTGCCGCCTAGCCTCTTCGCCTCTTCGCCGGTCAACTCAATGGAGCCACTGCCGAAGATAACCTTCTGAGGCAATATGAAGCTGAAACTCATATAACTCCAGATTTGTGAATTTACTCAAGCTATCCGGAAATCATGCGGACTGCCTGTTGAAACCGACTCCTAATCTCTTCCGGGGAATGTGAAACCCTTGCTATCCCTTTAACACTGCCCTTCTCGACCTTCACCAGAATGAAAGCAGGCCCTTTCCCTAATGACTGTCTGAGTACCTTTACCAATTCGGCATCGGTTGTAACTCTAGCGGCCACGCGATACCCTGAGGCTCGTGCCACCTTCTCCAATCTTGCGGTGTTCGAGACGGTCGGCTGGCCGCCGGTTGAATCATGGCACTCATTGTCCAGAACAACCTGGATTAGGTTCTTAGGAGCGAAATGCCCTATGGTTGCTATCGAGCCCATATTCATAAGGACATTACCATCTCCCTCTATGACCACGATTTGTGCGTTCGAAAGCGAAATTGCCAGCCCTAACCCTATCGAAGATGCAAGTCCCATTGAGCCTATCATGTAGAAGTTCTGAGGGGCATCCCTCACCGTGATTAGCTCTCTGCTGATCATACCATTGGAGGAGATAAGCAGTTCATTACCGTCCAGTGCCTGGACCGCGGCACGTATAGCGTCGAATCTTTTCATTGCACTATTCCGCTCCTGATGATTGCAGCAACAGGTATTCCTCTTTCTCTCATCGTCTTAACTGAAGCTGATATTGCAGCCTCAGGATTGTCTTCGGATATCACCTGATATGGGATACCAAGGGCGTCAAACAGCTTCAGCATAGCCTCACCCATTATGAGGTGCTCCGGAGCGTCTTTTCCCTGGTAGCCTCTCCAACTGATCAATAGCAGCATGGGAATCCTATATAAAATGTCCAACGAGGCCAGCGGGTTGATAGAGCTACCCAGCCCCGAGTTTTGCATCATGACGATGGGCTGTTTCCCGGCTAAGTAAGCTCCTGTTGCTATGCCCATAGCCTCATCCTCTCTGGTCGCTGGTACATAAGGCAGGTCGGGGTCAGACGAAAGATATAAAATGATATCCTTCAAAATGGTGCAGGGAACCCCGGTGCAAAAGTTAAACCCGTTGTTTTTCAGTATACCGCAGAACTGGCTGGCATTGACCATATCACGTCCTTTATGCGCCGAACGGACTTGGTACATTCCAGGGGATCAAATGGCCGAGACCATGGAACAAGCGTACTTGTAGTTCTCAAAAGTATGGATTTCCATCCATCCCGAGTTTACCTGCAGTGCCTTGACATTGTAACCCAACTCTATCAGATACTGCAGGAAATCCGCCAGTGTAGCCCGCAGAATGTTTGTTGCCTCTCCTACTGACTTATCCCGATACTCAGCATATGCCTTATGATATTCTTTCTTAAAAATCTCGATGCCCTTTTTGGAAAACATAGCTACGCCGATAAACTCCGCGCATGTTTTTTCCTCAGGTAGTCGGCAGCCCATCCGCTCGACATTGTATAAGCGGTCATAGGTCAGAACTCGATCTCCGCGGGGTAAAGCCTCTTTCGTCGCAACTAACTCGAGCTTCTTGTTTCTCTGGAGCGATTTGCTGGAGGAATTGTCTACAACAATCACAAAATCAGCCTCCAGAGATTTTAAGCGGTCAATGAGTGAACCATCGAACAGTATGTCTGCGTATGTGATGATAGTCTTGCCCTGCAAAACGCTCTCGGCACACATAATCGAACTCAACACGTGTTCTGACTGGTATTTGGGATTATCAATGTAGTCCACGCCCTCGATATTGAGAAGCTCCTTCTTATACCCCCTAACCACAAAAATTCTGTACAACTTACTCTTGTTCAAAGTTTCAACATTTCTCTGCAGGAGCGGCTTTCCATTGATGTCCAAGCAGGCAAGGGGGATATCGCGGAGCAGGGGTTCCAGCGATTCCTGGTTACGCGGAGCACCTGCTGCCAGGATAACTACCTGGATAGGTTCCTGTTCCGACGTCAGGAAGATTTTCTCCCGCTCCTTCATTTCGGGCATGCCCTGGAGTCTAAATACCTCGCTCATCGGGGCGATGTCATCGTTTATAGCTTGTAATCCTTCTGCCTTGATCCTGGCGAGCACCTTGTTTATGGCCTTTATAGAGGCCCTAATTCCCTGATTAGCATAGATGACCATCTTTATGCCCAGGCGATTGATTTCGTCCAGGGTAATCGTGGGATAGCTTGTGGGAATTATGACCAAAGGTACCGAGAAATCCCATGACCGCGCGAATTGCACAATCTCATCTGGAGTGGGCTGCTTGGAGTGAATGAGGACCGCATCTGCCCCGGCTTCTACATAGGCATGGGCTCGTCGTAATGCTTCCTCCTGGCCCCATCCGGCAATCAACGCTTCAACTCTGGCAATAACCATGAAGTCATTTGACTGCTGTGCGTTCTTGGCCGCCAGTATTTTGCCTACGAACTCGGCCGTTGAAGCTAGTTCCTGGCGGCCGGGTATGTAGCTGTTGACCTTGGGGAACCTCTTATCTTCTATCGTAACAGCAGCGATGCCGGCGGCCTCATATTTTTTAACTAAATGCGCCACATTGTTTGAATTTCCATAGCCTGTGTCGCAGTCGGCAACGACCGGGATGGAAACAGCGTCATTCATGATGGAGGCCGCTTCCAGGTACTGGGTCATAGTTAATATGTTAGCATCGGGGACAGCGTGCGAAGCCGATACTTCGAAGCCACTGGCCCAGACACCATCGAAACCGTTGTGCTGCACCAATCTGGCCGTCAGCCCATCATGGGCGCCTACTATCCTTATTACGCCTTCCCGGCTGAATAGCTCTCTGAGTTTCTTTGCTTTGTTCATTCCATCCTCGGCGCTGTATGACTTCGCCTACTTGTAGGCGCTTCGTATATGGCGCACATACCTGGTTGCATAGAGTAGGATAACCAGGAACGCAACAAGAAGAAGAATCTCTGCATAACGCCAGCCGATCATGTATACCATAACTGTGGGATAGATAAAAGCAGCAAGGATGTTTGTATCCAGGTGCAGTAAAGTAAACTTTCCTTCCTTTTTTGAGATAAGTCCCATTACAGGTACGATCAAAGCTATTGTTATCAATCCCGCAGCAAGGAGCCAGTATGCATCCATCTTGATAGCGAGGGCAACTATTGTTGGGTAAACGAGAATGATATCGGCCAGACCGTCAAAGGTTCCTCCGTATGTAGTGGTCTTTTTGCTCCACCTGGCAGCATACCCGTCAAGCAGGTCGGTTATCGCGGCAGCACCGAAGAGGTAATAGGCAGCGTATGTCTCATTCGAGAAGATAAGCCATACAATTATAGGAGCTGCCACGATTCTGGAACCAGTAAGGACGTCTGCAAATCTCACAGCTTTACCGAGCCTTTTTTTGTTTTCTACGAAGTCTTTATTCCTTGAATCAGTCACTGATAAGACTCAGTGTTCGAGAGCGTTTACCAATTACTTTTCAACCCCCTCTATCCCCCATCTTGGGGGACTTTTAGGGCACAGTGCACTGTGCCCCTACAGGGACACCCCCAGACCCCCGCCATCCGCCTAAGGCGGACGCCCCTCTGGACTCTCCAGTTGCTAAACAATCTCAGTGTTTACAGTAACATGATATAATACCTGGCACAGGGAAAAAACTATTGAATTGAGTATCAGGTGAGTTACACGAGTATAGTGGCAATGTTTATATATTGTCAAGCTGCACGGCTGAGGCGTTTAGCAATCATTTTCAACCCCCTGAATCCCCCAGTTGTTAAACAACCGCAAGGCTAATGTATGGTAGGTGGAAAGCGACCTAGAAACGGATGGTAATATGAAAAAGGGTAAACCAAGTGCTACTGCAGAAGGGAATGCTGCCTTAAGGGCTACGGAATTGCTGAGGCCAAAGGACGAACGAGTCTGTGAAGACCAGTTCGCAAGACGTTTTCTCGGCCTTAGATTCGGTATTATAGTCCGGAGCAGATTACTTACCAGGATTGCGCTATGGTACGCTGAACGGATATTACCCGGTGCTGCCAATAGTCTGGTGGCTCGAACCAGATATATCGATGATTATTTGAAGCAGTGTATTGACGATGGAATAGAGCAGTTGGTTATTCTGGGTGCTGGTTATGATTCCAGGGCCTACCGGTTTGATGAACTCAAGGCAAAGGTAAGGGTCTTCGAAGTGGACCATCCCAACACACAGAGGGTCAAGATACAGAAGGTCAAAAAGATATTCGGTTCTCTGCCGAGCCATGTGGCCTATGTCGGTCTGGATCTCGACGAAAGGAAGCTCGGGGAAAGGCTTCTGGAAAGCGGCTATGGCAAGGTTAAGAAGACCCTTTTTATCTGGGAAGGTGTAACCGTGTACCTTACCCCGGAGGCTGTGGATGAGACCCTGGCTTTTGTGGCTGAGAACTCGGGCAAAGGCAGCTCTATCATTTTCGACTACGCGTTTCAGTCGGCTCTGGATGCAACTTCTGAGAGTGCAGATGCTAAGAAATGGCGGCAAGCTTATGGGCGCAGAGGCGAGCCTCCCAAATTCGCCTTGAAAGAAGACGCTGTCGAGGAGTTCCTTTCCCGGAGAGGGTTTTATCAAGTGAAAAGTGTCAGCATGGAATTGCTAAAGAAGACCTACTTCAAAGGGGTTAACGCGAATAGGCATGTGACGAACTTAGGGGGAATTGTTCAGGCAACTGTTGCACGCAGATAAGCAGAGAATAGGTGGTTGTTGGGCTGTGACAGCTTGACTGAACTGCCCCCACTTGGTATATTTGAACAGGCTAAAAATCAATTGCAGAGAAGGAGTATAAATGGCAATCAAGAAAGTCGGTGTGGTAGGTTGTGGCATAATGGGCGGAGGCATCGCCCAGGTCTGCGCTCAATCCGGCTATCATGTTACAGTGTCGGAGATTAACGACGATTTATTGAACAAAGGGCTGAAGGTTATCAAGGGCAATCTCGATAAGAGCGTGGAGAAGGGCAAGCTACCCAAGGACGAGGCAGCAGCTATATTCGGTCGGCTCAAGGGCACTACCAAGGTCGAGGACTTCGGCGATTGCGAACTGGTAATCGAGGCTGCCACAGAGAATATGAATTTAAAGAAGAAGATTTTCGGCGACCTCGATAGGGTCTGTGCCCCCAATGCGGTCATGGGCACCAATACTTCGTGCCTGTGTGTAACCGAGGTAGCGATGGCGACCAAGAGACCGGACAAGGTAATCGGGACTCACTTCTTCAACCCTGTGCCGATAATGAAGCTGCTGGAGATTGTGACTACCATTGTATCCAGCGAGGAGAGCCTCAACACGGTGAAGGCCTTCGGTCAATCGCTGGGCAAGGTAATCGTCATAGCCAAGGATACGCCTGCTTTTATAGCAAACCGCATTGCGGTGCCCATGTTCATAGAGGCGATGAGAGTGTACGAGGCGGGCCTGGCTACAAAAGAAGACATAGACAATGCTCTGGTTCACGGCTACAACCACCCCATGGGACCTCTAGCGCTGGCTGACCTGGTGGGACTGGATACTCTGCTCTACGTATATGAATCAATGTACGCTGAGTTCAAGGACCCCAGATGGGCACCTCCGATACTGCTAAAAAGGATGGTTACGGCAGGGCATCTGGGCAGGAAGACGGGCAAAGGGTTCTACGACTATACCAAGAAGTAAGCCGGTGTTTGGTTGACATAACGCTAGACGGGGCCTGAGAACAGGCTGCAAGCTATGCTACCATTCGGGTTTACGTGCCGCGTTTCTTGTACTCAGGGCAAGAGGTGGCATTGGGACGAGCCGGATTGTGGCAAGCGCTGCGCCAATCCCATTTGCAGCTATCGCAGAGAATGGGGTTTATCCCCAGGAATCTCTTGATTCTCAGGCTCAGCCTGTCTCTCCAGTTTGGCCTCATGTTAATACTCCATTTTGATTTGAGCCTTGGGGGCTCTAACATCTTTATTGTATCACCAGCGTTGCGATGTAACAAATGTGGGAGGTAATTCAGGATGCCTATAATCAGGATCGAGATGTGGACAGGCAGAACGCACGCTCAAAAGACGGAGCTGGCTCGCGTTATCACCGATGCCATGGTAACCATAGCCCACACCACGCCGGAGGCGACCACAATTGTCTTTGAGGATATCGCAAAAGAGAACTGGGCTACCGGCGGCGTCCTGGCGTCCGATACCAAGGCCAAGAAATAGCTCCTGTTGAACCTGCAAAGCCCCTTAGTCCCAAAATAGGGCGGTGAAAGCGCTGGCGGGTACTTTTCTACGTCCCGGACGGTGATTTTCCCAGCGAAATGCCCCGCAGGCCTTCAATGGTTTGCGGGGATAGCTTTTTCCAGTCTATGGTCGCACTATATATCTTATGTAGAGTTGCCAGCTTTGATTTCGGCAGGTTTTTTGACCTGGCCTGTTATGGACTTTTAGATACGTTCGGAAATGAGTTTGTTCTGCTTCCCCGAAAATCCGAAAGTCCGTTTTGCGCTCTCAGCGTTTTCCGCGATGTGCCGGCTGTTATAAAATCTATGAGGTATGATTTTTGGGGAAAAACCCTGGGGATATTTTAAGGGGTGCTTAAGGTGGGCTGTCAATAAGAAAATGGCGCACCCCCGAAAATCGGCACCCGGAAGCCCGAAAACCCGGCTCTGCGTCCTCCGCGGTCTCTGCGTGAACTCACGCCGTATTCACGAGGCCCTAGAATTGAAATCTAGGCGTCTGTCGAGGCAAACCCGATACTTTGTACCTGCCGACAACCAGGTCAACCCTAAAGGCTCACTTTTCAGGGGTACTTTTCGTGGGGATTTTTGTCGGCCGGTTTTTGATAAACCTTACTGGCGTCGGGGTCGCGGCACCTCGACATAACAAGACCTCGTACTTGACTATTGAGGAGATGTTGGGTTTTGAGTATGGTTGATCCGATTAGTTGTTGTGAGATTTTTTTCATCAATGGTTTTTTATTTTAATACCTGGTTGGTGTGACAGATGGTTGCGCCAAACATTTTGCATCAGTAAAGCTTCAAGTAACGTTATGTAAAGTTGCTAAATAATAGAAGGTTAAGGGGGTGAGGTGGCAACGGAATCCAGTGGTTTCGTACTTGGGTAAGACTGAGAAGGCAGGAGAGGACTCATTTAAGGAAAGGCGGTGGGTTTCGCTACATTGCACATACCCTACTCTGTTGATACCGGCATAGGAAATGCTATAAAATAGCAGCCATAGGGAGAATATCAGAATGCGTGTGCCGGACGAAGTTCGCCAATGCGTTGTATTTGTGGGGCTTTCACAAACAATTAGTGATGGTCAGCAAGTTCTGTCTTTTAAAGGAACGGCTTTTTTTGCTATGCTACCATCAGAGACTGTACCAGAAAGATCTTACGTATATCTTGTGACAGCTAAACACGTATCTAGGAATCTTGAGGGTAAGCCATTCTGGGTGAGGGCTAATACAAAAGACGGAAGTTCTGGCCTATTCGCAGGTGAAGGGGTGCGATGGTGGTATCATCCAACTGATTCGTCGGTGGATGTGGCACTTCTCCCATGGGTACCGCCGGAACAGGTTGAATACAAGGGAATCATAACTACCATGTTTCTATCAGACGAAATCATACGTAGCCAAAGCATCGGTAGCGGAGACGAAGTATTTATTACCGGACTTTTCGCGCACCTAAGTGTGGGGTCGGATGTCAATAGTGGACACCAAACCTTTCATGTTGCCAGTAACCCGGCATAGTATTTTTGGGCATACGCCGCCGGCGACAGGAAGCCCAGTCTAGCCTGCAGACGCTGCCGGTTGTAGAAGATCTCGATGTATTCTGTGATGTCTTGCATTGCCTCTCGCCGGCTTCTGTAACGGCGGTGATGGACCAGCTCCTGCTTCAGTGTTCCCCAGAAACTCTCCATCGGCGCATTATCAAAGCAGTTTCCCCTCCCGCTCATGGAAGCTTGCAGACCACATTGCTTCAGAAGATTCATATACTCCTTCGAACAGTACTGACTGCCCCGGTCGGAGTGGTGCAGCAAACCCTTATCCGGACGTTTAGCAACTACCGCCCGGAATAGGGACTGACTGACCAGATTCCGGCTCAGCCGCTCTCCCATCGCATAGCCCACTATCTCACCGGTAAACAGGTCCTTATGACCTGCCAGATATAGCCAGCCTTCATCAGTGGGTACATATGTGATGTCACTCACCCACACCGTATTTGGTTCATAAACCTTGAACTGTTGTCCCAGCAAGTTCCCCGCTACCGGCAGGGTATGTTTGGAATCAGTGGTAGCCTTGAATTTCCTCTTCTGTTTGCAGCGCAGCCCCAGCTTTTTCCGGATACGCCTGATCCGCCAAATGCCCACCTGGATGCCGTGCTCCGCCAACTCATGCTGCAACCGCTCTGGGCCATAGGTCTGTCTGGTTCGTTTATGCGCCGCCCTGATCTCCACCTCCAGCCGTCCTTCCTCTCGGGCTCGCTTCGACAGCGGCCGGTCCAGCCAGGCATAATATCCACTGGCGGATACGTTCGTAATCCGCCGCATTAGCGGTAGTGGATACTTGAGCCGCAGTTCTTTCATTGCCGCGTACCGGGCAGCGACTCCCTGGCAAAGTACGCGGCTGCTTTTTTTAGAATATCTCGCTCCATCTTCACTTCCGCCAGCTCTTTCTTCATCCGAGCCAGTTCCATCTCAACATCAGTCAGCGGTCTTTGCCCCTTGCCAATTTCTCCCAGCTTGCCAGCCTTAAATGCCTTTACCCAGTAACTTATCGTTGAAGGCGGCAAAGACAACCTGCGGGCTGCCTCTGGTAACGATAGCTTCTCCTCGGTTACCAGTTTGACCGCTTCCTGGCGGAATTCCATGGTATACCTTCCTTGCGGAACCCCTCTCATGCCGACACCTCCGTCTGTTTATTCTACCTGACTTTGGTGTCCATTGAATCCATCCTACCCCAGTATCAATATTCCGTTGGTAGATATAGCTACGTTTGCGGCAGCTTGGGGGATCACGTCCATTTCGTGAGTATCTCTTCCCTCTGGAAAGTCTTTGTGCTAATAAAGAAGAGAATTACATCAAACAAGAGGATAATGGCAGAAATGATAAAAAGGTTGTTCGCGTTAAGAGATATTGAGCCTATCTCGCTCGCAACGTAAATTGCGGCAAACGGGAGCATCATGAGTCCCCCCAAAAGCTGGGCGGAACGCACGTCGCTTGCTCTGGCCGATATGATAACACTAGCCTGGACAGAAAGAATGGCCGACAGTGGCGCAACCAGTAGGAGTATTATGCCCATGGTCCAATTCGGAAAATAAGAATAGCCCAATGTCTGGTGAGTAAACTGATTTATAAGCGCCATAAAAACTCCGGCGCCAATATAGATTGCCCCAATGGGCGGTAAGAAGGCCGCAATGCTTTTGCCCAGAAGAAGCTCGCCATCCGTTATGGGCGTTGCCAAAAGCGGCTCAAGGCTCTTCTCGACTTTTTCGCCTACCAAGCTGTAAGAGGCTATGGCTGTGGGCAGGTATGCCGCCCCGATGATAAAGAAAAGTGAGAATGCGTCTAATACTCTAGGCAAGACAGAAGGCGAAATGCCTCCGTGTTGACGTCCTCCAAAATGAACCACCAAGGGAAGACCAATGGAAACAATAAGTGGAAAAAGGATGACGGAACGCAGCACGCTCTTGTTCCTCCAGAATATTCGGAGGTCTTTGGCAGCAATGATCCACGCCTTTGAAAGCCTCATATTATCTACTTCACCGTTTTCAGGTAAACATCCTCTAAAGTCGGGGTGAACTCAGTAACTGACTGTATGCGACCACCAGTAGAGACGATGGCCTCAATAATAGTAGGAATGGCTGTGTCGATATTCCCCACATCTATGATCAATTTGTTGTCTGATATCTCGACCTTGTGTGTTGTCACCTTCTTGACTGCGCTGACAATAGCGTCGTTAACTTGGACAAGCTGGATTTCAGTCTTGACTCCCCCGAGAGATTCCTTTAGCTGTTGTGGAGTGCCTATGATCAGCAATCTGGTCTTCAATATCCCTATTCGGTCACATATCTTTTGCGCTTCATCAAGGTTGTGGGTATTGAGAAAAATAGTCCTATTTTCCTTCTTAAGCTCGAGAATAAAATCCCTGACCGCTTTAGATGCTTCCGGATCCAGGTTGGCCCTA
>Ga0209777_10001097_pt1 | contig 40921 bp, 51 predicted proteins | sample FrelakmetHBP12HB_FD_187147 | JGI IMG/M metagenome (GOLD analysis project Ga0209777, IMG submission 187147) | Freshwater lake sediment microbial communities from the University of Notre Dame, USA, for methane emissions studies -HBP12 HB (SPAdes)... | ecosystem: Environmental > Aquatic >...
TTGGCAGCCTCGCTATTTAACGACTATCACAACGGCCGCGGCATCCTCAACCATACCACTTTCCGCGCTTCTATTTCTTCCGAAATAACGGGAAAGAACTGCCGCATGTAGTGGCAGTCTCTGATTTCTTCTCGCGTCATGGCGGCCTCATCGACCGGAGCTTCGTATTTCTCACGCCATTTTTCCAGGCATTTTGAAAGAGCGGCCGTCGAAAGCGCCATCATTCCTGGGCTGAAATTCATACAGAGCGGGCCGGCCACTGTTTGCCCTGGAGAGAGCGGATATTCAAATTCAAATCGATGCTGCTCGTGCGCATACACGAACAATTGATGCGGATGGATGAACTCCCACAGCTCGAGGGGCTTGGTGTAATGTACCCAATGCTTAACGCTCGTCAGGCACACGATCTCCATTTGTTTGAATCGAGCGAGCTCTTGCATTTCGCTCATGGTGAGATCGGAGTTGACGAAAGTGTGAGGGCCAATTTCGTTCTCGGGGCAGCCCGGGCAAACATCCTGCAGCACGTAGATCGTCATAGGCTTTCCTTTTCTACAATATAATCTAATACGTGCCGAAAAAATGGATCGTTTGACAGCACTTCTGGCGCCTCGAGCATGGCCTCAAGCACGGCCAGGGGCGTCGCTAGCAGCACGGGGGAGCGATTGTATTTGTCGCACCTGTCCAACGTGATAAAACCAGGAAGAAGCTTCGATAGGGCGTAATCGGGAACATACGCCACAAACATGTCTCTCGGTTGCAGATACTCAAAAAACGCTTCAACTATTCCGGGCTTGTTCCACGTTATGAACCCAGCTTCGCCAACAATCTTGTCGCCTTTGGCTTCGACAATTGCGTGCGCCGTGCGCAAATCCAGCAGCCCATCTCGGGGCGCATCGACGAAGGTGTAGTGCTCTGCATCCGCGTCGCATCCCGAACAATTATCAATGATGTAAACTGTCATTGGATTGTGATTCCCAAAGCATCGGCGAGGCTCTCAATCAATAGTTCGTCACTCAGGTGAACGACGCCACGCCCATTATACACTTGCCATTGCGATTCCGTAGTCCCGCAAATCCTAATAAATTCAACATCTTTGCATGGCCCACTCAGGTTGGCGGTGCCGTGCATTCCCATGCCGCCCTTCAAATCTGATTTGGGTCGAAGCTCTGCCTTTTCGCTGCCCACAAATATATGAAGCATTTCGGTATCGTAGGCCATCCCATCGACCGTTGTCAGGGTGAGCGGGAAGCGCTGCACCAGCACGAGCCCCTCTCGCACCGCAGGCAAAAGCGTGCCCTCGGTCATATCGAGCAGCCGCTTCACATCTCGCCGCCAACGCTCCAGATCGTCTGCGTCGCCAATCTCTCTACGCCTCTTAAGTGACATCACCAGCTTATCAATTGTTGCCATCACAATTTCCAAATAAAAGCCTGGTTTCCAACTTCGTCCACCTGAATCGGCATCTCGGGCTTGCTTGCAAAGAACTCGTCAATTGCCCTCTTGCAGCCAGGCTCCCTTACGTTGTTGTAGTCGTCGCTAATTAGGATTCCGCCCGAAACCATTCTTGGATAAAAAAACTCGAGCCCGGCCTTCGTTCCCACGTAAAGATCCACGTCGAGATGCACAAAGCAAAACGCAGTGTGCTCAACCGGCCCGCTCGTGCTCGGAAAAACACCTTTGTAGAATCTCGCATTTGGGCAGTCCGAAAGAAACGCTCTCACCTGCTCAAGCGGTGCCGAGAACTCCCCCTGGTAATGAGTCACTCCGTCGAGATGGCGCTCTGGCGCGACCAGCCCCTCCCACGTATCAAATAAATGCACCGTCTTGCCCGGAGCCGTCTGAGCGATGAGCTTCGCCGTGGCGCCGGAGTACACCCCGAGCTCGGCCACGTCGCCCTCGAGAGCTTTCACGTGGTGCAAAAACTCGTGCAAGATGTACGAGCAGTTTGCCCCCATGCATCCTTTGCCGGCACAATTAGCCCAGATTCTATCGAATATCTCTTTTGGCATGGCCCAATTTTCCCGTTAATACACATTCCTGTGAGGTATAATACTGTATTTTTTGAACAACAATTCAGCTTCCTGTAGTGGTGTCATCCCCGACGGCATCAGCTTGCCGTTGTGGTTTCTCAGCGGCCTCACATGCCGAATCGGATAGGCGTCTATCACCCCTTGCCGATCGTCGCCAAGCCTCTGCGTCCATAGCTGCTCAATGCCCCATCCCGAATCGGACTCGTCGAATGTGTCCCACACTTTCGCTAGGCCATTTTGAGAGAAAAACGGACACATCAAATCAAGTAGGCTCGTGTGGCGCCAAGTGCTGTACCTCTTCTCGAACAGATGCCACCAGGCGCAAACAGAATCTCTCGTAAGCGCCGGCTGCCAAGCGTCGAGCCCACACTCGAGACCAATCTCAAAAAGCCTATTGAGCGTCTCGGGGCTCGCCTCCACATCATCGTCCCAGACCGCCACGGCCTTGTATTTGTCAGCGACGCCGGCGAGCTTCTGATGTACATGCCTAAACTTCCAAACATCGTCTGAATAGCGGTATTCGCAGCACTCAGGCGCTTCGTTCGACCCCGTAAAATCGTTGACGGCCAGGTCGTATCTTCGGTTGGAAGCCGTGAGCTCTATGCCGCATTTTCCATTTGGAGCACACACATACAGCAGAAACTCTCGCATAGCGCCTATCCCCACTTCCCGTAGTCGGTGAGTAGCATCTGAGCCTGCGCCCTTAGCTTTGCCATCTCGACCTTCGCCGCCTCTGCCATAAGCTCCACATCGTAGTATCGACAAAGCTCCAAAGCCCTTGTTGCATCTGCACCGTCAGAGCCGCATACCGCCGCTCGGATCGCCCCGACTCTAGCCAAATCTCCCACGAGCGTACCGGGTGGGAGCATTCTGGCTATTGCGCTGTAGGCGTCGCAAGCCTTGTCGTAAGACGCGCACATCTCGGCCTTTGCCGACTCAGCCAGCATGAGCTGCGTGGTCACTTCATCGCGCAATGTTTCGACGAGAGCTCGCTTGTACTCGGAGTCCTCATCTATTGAACGCTGCGAGTCTAGTATGTAGGCCTGCACGCTCTCAGGAGATTGGAGCAATTGGGGAATGCTTGCGCGTTTCCCGCAATGCTTGAAATCTTCTGCGGACACTGGGAATATGTTTTTATTTGCCATAATGCACCTCATCGAGGGCCCTGCAACGCATCGGAATGTCCGCAGCCTGCCAGTGTATGTGCATCGCCTTCAGCCTCACATTCTCGAGCGCTTGCGCCTCTTCGCATGTGCCGGCTAGCAGCTCAACATCTCTGAGATAGCCGAACAGAATCACCAAATCCTTTTGCAGCGACTCCCGCAGACAACTGAGCTCGCGAATGGCCTCTTCTTGGTCTTTATTCATCTTCCTACTGATTCGTCTTTGGGGATTGACATCGTTAGCGTGCGAATAAACTGCTCCGACGCTACAGCGGTTTGAGTCGTGCGGTATGCGAGAGCCCTGATTTGTTGTACAACCGCAAAATGCTCTTTCGAGTTTTCTTTTGACTCATCGTTCGCTTTATTTGCATACATTATCGGAAGGCGCAACAAAAAACGAACGCCGTTATTTACGGTTTTGGAATAAACCAGTCGTGCGCCGGAAGCTCCGGAGGCCCTTCTTTATCAACATGCAGGTGCAACCCTTTTTCGCGAATGAACTTCGTGACCGCTTCAACTATCCCAAATTTCACCTCACCAAAGGTGTACTCAAAAAAGTCGTGCCCCGCGAGCACTCCCCCACTCCTTACCTTCGGGAACCACTCACAAAGGTCGATCCATACTCCAGGATAAGTGTGGTCCCCGTCGATGTAGACGAAGTCAAAGTACCCATCGGGAAATTCCTTCGCCGCAAGCGGTGAGTAGTTCTTGATAACTTGAACTCTTGCGTCTACTTTCGCCAGCTCGAGCATCGTGTTGTGCATCCTGTCGAGCTCGGACTGCGGCGTGTAACAATCGTTGTGCGCTCGGATTCCAGTCTCTGTCCACAAGTCCACAGCGACCGCATGGGTCACGCTCTCAGCTGTGATCAGACTGCGGAAATGACTCCCCTCGCATACGCCCACCTCGCAAATCTGTCTCGCGCCCATTCGACGAAGTAGCGTGGGGATGTCACTGCGAGACTCGATAAATACCAAGTCGGAAATCTTCACATCAACGAGCGGGGGCGGCTCACTAGATGATGGCAGCGCATCGACCCCAATGGCCTGTTGGCCTTCACCAGTTGTATCCGTCGTCCCAAGCACCGGCTCGCCACTCGACCTATCACCTAGCGCATCCATCCCTATGGCCGTTTGGCCTGCACCGGTCGTGTCATTCGTGAAGGGCGCAACTGCCGGGTCCGGGTCGGTCGGGCTGTGACCCCTATCATCTATAGACTCGCCGATCGCCTCTTCCCAACTTTTTGCCTCGACCGCCGGCGCGTCTATTTTGAGATTCGCGACGGGCAGGGCTAACGGATTTGATCTACCACTCCTAATCTCCACTTCCCATTCTGGCGCGTCGGGTGGCGTAGGCACACCCTTCTTAGCTAGCTCCTGCATAATTCTTATCTCAAGAATTACCCACAAATATTCTGGTGGTGACACCTTGCCATGTCGCTCTTCCATTAGCGATTGCACCTCGGCGGACGGGCGAGGGCGTGGCATAAGCCGTTTCAAGTACTCTGGCATACCTGACGGGTTTATATCGGCCGCCAGCGAATATATTTCGGGCGTAACGACCGCCGAGGCTTCCACCGCTTCATTTGCCTTCGCGTGTTTTTTGCTCATCGACGCCTAGTAACACAAGCCCGCAAATTCCAGCTCGCAAAAAAAACCACATCGGCTGTCACGTAAATAAGTACTTATTTGGAGGCCGCGCGCGCGCTTAAAAATGGGGTGTCGCACGAGCGCGTTGAGCTTCGCTGTCGCAACGTCACCTGTCCGCCAAAACCTCGCCACGTGCCACTTCTGGCCTGTACGGTTAACGTCGGGGGCCAACCAATGAAACCGAATCGTCCGGCAAAATGGCGGGTTATCGCCCCTAACTGAAGAGCCTACCCCCCCGACGGGCTCGCGGATCTGGGTGCCTTTGGCCCTCTCGTTTTGGGGGTTTTAGGGGGGTTTCCCCCCTATCGTTAACAAAGACCAACAGCAGGTTGCAAAAATGCGTTTGTCGCAAAAATGCGACAGGTCCAGCGAAAAGGTGACGTAGCGTAACGTTCAAGAATCGTGAACGGGTCTCAAAGGTGAACTTTTTCAAAAGTTCCGTAACGTAAGGTAAGTTCGATAAGAACATAGAGAAGGTTGCAAAAATGCAACCGTTGCAGAATGCAACATCTCGCAGCGGAAACTCTGGAAAGATTACAAAAACGAAGTTTTTGTAAATGAACGAAAAAATCGCTCATTGGCTGGCCCGCGACTCGGGCAGATCTCCCCCTTTATCTCCGGTCCCCTCGTGGGATTTTGTGCTACTTTCGTCGGATGCGGTGCTAACGCACCTCCGGACCCGGACCCGGAGCGGCCTCCGGCTCGCTTTTTTCGGAGCACGACCCAGTGCCCCGGACCCCACCGACGCTAGAGGATGCGTCACCAGGAATGGGGGACACCCCCACCCCCCCGATGCTTTAGCGCTGGGGAAGCGCTTGTGATGGGGGGCACCCCCAAGCCCCCGATCCGGACGGCCCGGTGCCACAAGCGTACCCAGCGTAATATGAGTTTTTGCCGTCAGGCAACACAAATCGGGGCCGATCAAAGAAATAAATCAAATAACGGTCTGGCAAAAACGGATGAAACATTAAGCTTTCTTCACGAACATATCGCACCTACATCGTGAACATTAAGATCGTGACCATACATTCTAATATGTGGCACCCAGTGAAATGATTACCTTTTTTGGGTGTCAATACGCACTGCGCAATTCGTGAGTAACGAAATTGTCGATGGTTTGGACCTGTAAGTTTATGTGCCGCGTTCTTGCGCGCAATGGATGCGTCCAGGGTAAAATAAATATATGCTGTACAAAATTGAGCAGATATACTGGAATTTGTCCCGCATTCGTGAACGCAACTCCACCATAGACGTACCGCGACTGACACGTAAGGCAATATGTATGCGTGGCAATATGTCAAAACAATGACACTACGCGGAAGTGGGTTGACCCAAAATAGGGGGCCGTCGTAGCGTCGGTTCGCTCCCGCAATGGGGCGGGGGCGCGCAGCAGTAGCAGACGGTTTAAATGCGGAAAGCACCGGTGCAAACGGTGCTTTCCAGGGGATCTCAGCCGATGTCGTTCTGGTATCTGTCCTCTTTTGTATCACATCCCACGAGCCGCGCAAGGGCCCAAAACAAAAAAAAGAGCGGAGAAGCGCAGTCATGAGCATCGAGATGGACGATGCCGTCGCCGCTGTCCGCCGCCTTAACCCCCACCCCGAAAAGTTCGCACTCGGTCGCTGGGCGCCTCAATCAAACCGCTACGAATTTCCCATCATTTCGAAGCCCCTCACCGACGACATGATCGTCGCGCATATTACGGGCAAGCGCATCCTCGGCGGAGTAGGCGCAGACGCGAGAGGGGGCACGAACCTAGTGGGTCTCGACGTGGACGCGCACTACGCGGGCCAAAATCCACGCGAGGCCACGAAAAGATTTGTGGCAATGGCCGAACTGGTTAGCGTGCCCACGATTGTGCACACGAGCAAATCAGGTAAGGGAATTCACATCCGCACGCTGTTCAAAACCCATATTTCATCGTTTCTCGCACGCTCGCTCTACATGATGATCTTAACCGCGGCGGGCCTCGCGACGAAAGAAACCAAGGATACAAGCATCGACAAAATATGGCCGCCAGCTACGGGAAGGGGCGTGCTCGCGCTCCCCTATCAGCAGAGCTTCGCGCGCGCAAATAAGGGTACGTTGGCGATTGATCCGCACACGTTTCGCGTGCTCAACTCCTGTCGGCAGTACGACGCGGTGCTCGCTGCCGATGAGCTCGAAGAGCACGACGTGTTGGAAATTCTCAAAACGATGGGCTGTCAAAACGAATCCGAAATGATGGCGGTGGCTGGTGTACCCAAAGGTCTCGATCCGAGACTGACGTACGTCTCAGCCGGAGATCAGGACGGCCTGCGACATCTCTTCAGCCAGTGCGAGGCGGTCGAGCACGTGATTCGCGAGCTCACGGCCTCGACGCTGCCCCGAAATTTTTGGTGGGGCATGATGACGAATTTCAAACCCTTTCGCGAGGGCAAGGAGCTTTACGATAAAATTTCGCAGCTTGATACACGCCGATATCGCAAAAAAACGTTTGACGCGCAGTGGAATTCGATCAAAGGCAAGCCCCGATTGTGCGAAAACCTGGACGCAGGGTGGACATGTCCGCGTCGTGATACGTGCCCTGCGCGAGCACCTGCGGGTCTTGCCGCCAAACTCCAGGCAAAAGAACGTCAATCAAAAAAGCAAAATAACGTGGCCTCCTAGTCGGCAAAATTGAGGAAGTCAACCACAAATGATCAGCTACTGCTTCGGAATTCCGACCATCAATCGAGCCGATTTGCTCAATGAATCACTCGAAAAGTACGTAGCTGATTTCCCCGACAAGCAATTCATCATCGTAGATAATGCTCACCAGGATATATTCGAGCACCGTAACGTTACGTTAGTTCGTAAAGGCAAGAACCTCGGAGTCGCAGCAAGCTGGAACTTGCTCGCTACGATGGCCTTTCATCGCGGCTACAATGGAATCCTGCTGGTGAATGATGACGTGTACTGGGGGCAGAAACAAGCCGCAGTAGACGATTTCATGGGTCGTCAATCCGAACTCGAATTCGTCGCGCCTCACGTTGGTTGGTGCAATTTCTTGCTTTCCCAAAAAGTATTCAATAGAGTAGGCCCCTTCGATGAGAATTTTTATCCTGCTTATTATGAGGATAACGATTACCGCTATAGGCTCAAGCTCTTAGACGTACCATACGTCCAAAGCAAATTCCTAGACGTCGAAATCTTTCGGGGTTCTCAGACAATTGCGAAGGATCCGGAATTGATCAAATGGTCGAATTGCGAATCTATCTATATCCGTAAGTGGGGCGGATTGCCAGGTGGCGAGACGTTTGTTACGCCGCACAATAAGTAGCTAGTCAAGCACTAGCACAGCCAAGCGCAGGGGTGGTGCGTACATGGGCGAAGATCTGCATTTTTTGCCAGCAAATGACGAAGATGATTCAACGCTGTTGCCCATGGAGGACGATGGCGAATCGACTATAGCCGTAAGCGAAAGCGTGCTCGAAACCACAATCTCTGGGCCCCCTCCGGTCCCCGAACCCGTTCCGCGCGAAGACGAAAGCGAATCTGCCAAACTGTTCGATGACGACGAAATGGGTTCCGGTATTCTGTTCGAAGGGGTGACAACGGGTGAGGTCGAGCTGCCGACCCCCGAAGAGGTCCGAGCTCGCGCCGACAAGTTCCTCGCCGATATCCGGGCGCAGCGATACCCGGAGCGCCATCAGCAAACGTACACCAGCAAAATGCCAGTCTGGCAGAACGCAACAGACCTGTACGTTGCGGCCAAGACGCCAATCAATTGGGGCGCTGATCAGCTATACACACAGCGAGCGCGGATCCTCTTGGCCGCTGAGCCCAAAGTGGGTAAGACCTTCATCGTGTGCACTTTGCTCTTAGCCGTAGCGTCGGGGCAAAACCTCTGGGACAAGATACGCATCATGGACCCAGGCCCCGTGTGCGTCGTCGCCGGCGAAGACGATAACGCTGAGATAGGCCGCCGAATCCACAGGATGTGCAAGGCCTCGGGCATCCTGATGACGACCTTGCCGATTCACTTCTTGCCGGGGCACTCAATTCGATTGAACCGCGTGCGCGACCAGGAGTTTCTGCGCGAAAGCGTACGAAAGCTCGGCGCCAAGCTCGTCATCTACGACCCGCTGTCTCGCCTGATGGAAGGTGACGAGAACTCCAAAGAGATGGTCTCGCAAGTCCTCAATCCCGCCTCCGAGCTCGCCGCCGACGAGGGCGTATCGGTGTGCATCGTGCACCATCTAGGCAAGCAATCGCAGGAAAAGCCACGCTCTGCCATGGAGAGGGTGCGCGGCTCGAGCGACATCTCATCGTGGTTCTCATGCGGCCTTTTTGCCTCCGGGAACATGCGCAACGGGCGCGTCAACATGGAGTTTTTCAGCCGAGTTTCGAGCAAACTCCCCGCGGAATTTTTCCTCGACGTTAAAGAAACCGAGCCGATCGAAGGCGAAGAGCTGGGCGCGATGAAGCTTGTGGCGCGCATCTCGCTGGACGACGACGAGATGCGCAAAGGTCCCAACGAGCAGCTCATCACGCAGACGCGTGAGAAGCTACTTGATTTGGTTGTCTCGCGCGGCGCAGGTGGCCTGACGATATCCGAGGCTCTTATCCACATTGGGTGCGGTCGAATTTTGTTGAATGCATCGCTGAAACAGCTTATCCGGGACGAGGGCCTCGTGAGATTCGAGGATGATACCTCAATCCCAGATGGCAAGGTGATCATCCCCACGCTGGACCGCCCAGCCGCGGCGCCCAAAGGGGGATTCGCAGAGATGAGTCAGCCCGAGCAGCCGGACCAACCAGGAGAGTACGTGCCCACGCCCGCGATGACCCCCGAGGAGCAGCTCAAGATAATGCAGCGAATCAAGGGCGAAAGTGACAAGATACTTGCGAGAGATGATGAGTTTGATGGGCGCGAAACGTTGCCAGGGTTTTGAGGTGACGGATGGATAACGACATAGAAATGCTGGGCAAGCATCGGATCGCCTACGGATACTGGCGCTTTCTAACGATGCTCCTGTTTTTTTCGGATGCGACAGCGCTGGTCGTGGTACTCGTCGCCATCCAAATACCCCAGGAGCCCACGGCGAGGTTATGCTTCATTGCGACGCTGGCGCTGCTATCGTTTCACGTTTTCGCGTCCATTCGGGCGGGCTACCACAAATCTCAGATGGAAGTTTTTGAGTACCGCGTTTTGCTCGCGAGCTGGAGGCTAAATGATTCTCACCGATGATCAGTACGACATCGTCTTATCCGAGATATCTGAGCGCCACCCGGGGCTCATGGCGTGCGGTTCTTGCGGCCGAGGCGCAATAAAAACCGTCGGTTATGTCGTGTACGAGCTTCCGGAATTTCATCCCCCGGGAGGGGTGCTCGATATGCACATCAGTGGCGTCAGATCCATGCCGATAATCACGCTCACCTGCGAGGATTGCGGCTCAGTCGAGTTTTTTAATGCAATAGCGCTCGGGCTTATCGACAAAACGACCGGGCAATTCAAGAAGCCGGAGACCGAGAGGGGGGACAGATGGACTGGCTAATTTTCCAGGATATCGACAAATATCGAGTCAAGGACCCGGACGCGATTATCGCCAGAATCGAAAAAGCAGGAATAACACTCCGTGCCCTCAGCGGCGGGGTTTTGTGGGCAAATGACCCGTCCGGAGCCCTCGACGAAAGCAAAAAGATGGGGCCGGGCCGCACTCTTGCGCGTACTCGTCTGGCTGGTCTACGGATGTGTGCGGCGCAGCTCTGGGAATACCTAGAAATGGCAGGAAAAACGCATGGGCATCAACGACCTAACAGCAAATAAAGAGTTCGAAGAAGAGCGCGAAAGGCGCAACAAGGCAATTGCCGCGCACGTAGATCGCGGCATCGAGTGCCTGCACGACGCGGGCAGAATTTGCATGGAAACGTATGAGAAATGGAATTTCCAGCGTACGCGCTCTTTCTACGCCATGGCAAACTTTGTGCGGAAAGCCAGGGGAATCGACAGCCTGCTCGAGGCGGTCAGCGCGTACAAAAGCGATGCGAAATTCTTCGCGGCCGGCGATCAGTTAAATAGAGCAATGGTCAAAATCCAGGAGGCCGAACTGTGCTGGGTTGCTGCGGTGGGCGCGAAAAACACGGCAAGTGAGCTCAAAAGGAAACGTGAAAAGCTCAATGTTCCGGCGCCGGGGCCGAGGAGCGATTTGCACATCGTGCGATGATGGAATTCGGCGGCCAATAGGCCAGAAACCCGCGGTAAAAAAACGTTTTAGGATGCAAAAAAAGCTTGCGTCTCGCAACGCGAAATGGGATACATCGGGCAATGGCAGCGCGCAGCCATCATAATGCGCGACAGCCCCTCGCGAATGCCATCATCGTGCCACCCATTGACCGGCAATGGCATCGCGCAGCCATAAAATGCGCGACTAATGCGCGCCGCTCGCGCGAACAAGGGAACCGGCAATGGCATCTCGGAGCCTAGAATCCGAGCCTACTTCGCAGATTTGATCAAGGTTTTTGCGTTGCTTTCTGCCAAAAGCAAAAAAGGTGACGCAAAAAACCTTGACCGAATTTGCGCCCCGCAATAACGTCCCGCCTCGATGGCTTCATCTAATTCCACGAATGTAGCGAAAAATCCTTACCATTCCATCCTCGACGTCGTGGGCAAAAGCGAAGAGCTTGCCGTTATGCGCGAAAAAACGAGGATCGAAAAACAAAAAGGCCAGTGTTTGGCCGTGTTAAAGGCCTGCTATAAAGATTGGTCGCCTGAAGACTGTCCAGTTGACGTCTATCGCGTGGAAAAAGACGTGAAGGTCTACATGGACCTGGTCCGCGATCGCGTAGTTGAGGACATACAAAAAAAGTTCCGCATGGCGACCGCTGTCCTGCGAGAAGTTGCCGAAAAAGCCCCCCAGTTTTATTTCAAAGCTGGCAAACCCGAAGGCATCAAAAGCCGCAGATGGAAGCGAGATCTGCCGCAGCCTGCGGCGCCCACAGCCTCCTCCGCGAGCAAGATCACCTCGCTCCTGCCGATGAAGGTGATCCAGTACATCCCCGCCACGGATCAGCGGACTATCCTGCGCATGCTGGCCGCGGACACGGAAGGTATCCGTTTTTTCGATATCGCAAAAGCCTTGGGATATGCGAAAAACAGGGATAAAATCCAGGCACTTCGCGCGTACATGAATTTCCTGCGCGCTGGAAATCACGTCGAAAGTGACGGCAAAACCAAGGGCCTGCGATACCGCCCCCGGCCCAGCCTCGCGGCAATCACCGAAATCTCAAGCACATCGGGCTCGTAGCTCTCGATGGCGATAACGGTTCGCCCATACCAGAGAGACGGCATCGAAGCCGTGCAGCGCGAATGGCGCGCCGGTCGCAAGCGGACCATCCTGCACATGCCGACGGGAACCGGCAAATGCGTCACCCCCGATACGTGGGTGTGGTGCGACGGACTGCGGCGGTTCGGCCATGTCATGGGTGGGAGCCGGATCCTTGGGCCGGAGGGCCCAGCAACGATCAATGGGTGGTACGACGATGGTATTCATGAAGGGCTCAAAATTACGCTGGAAAGTGGTCTCGACATTGATTGCACATTTAATCATCGTCTCTGGACGCGCGATTCGGAAGGGATCGAAGGGTGGAAATGTGCAAAAGATATTACGAAACAAGATAAAATCGCTGTGGCCTTGGGCAGAGCCGACTGGGGCAAAAGAATTGTTCCCAACGCTGAAGGGCTAGCGAAAAAGCTCTGCCGAATGAGCGCGTGGGAGCGCGTACCTGACGAGATTCTGCGCGCCGACAAAGCCACCGTAGTCCGCTATCTTCGAGCGCTTTTTTTCGTTGGGCGAGATAACCCCAACAAGCTCTGGCCCCCCTATGACGTATCGCTCAAATTGCGCAGCCCAATGGCTGCTCGCCAGATCCAGATGCTGCTGATTGGTTGCGGCGTTTTTGCGACAATTTCGCACCGAGACCCCGCGGCGAAGTCCGAAAGTCCATCGATTTTTCTGCCAAATTCGCAAGTTATGATGGACCTCGATAAACTATGTATAAGCGGCCATCCGCCCAAATACGCGTGGGATAGCGTCTATTCGATTACCGCCTCCACGGCCAAGCGAATCGACTGCGAAGTCGAAACTCAGCACGCTTTTGTCGGCAACGGCATGGTAAATCACAACACGTGGGTGTTCGTGTTTATCATCTATTCTGCGCTGCAAAATGGCTTGAAAAGCCTGGTTCTCGTCAATCGAGATGAGCTGGTCCAACAAACAGTCGAGAAGCTGGAGCGCGTAGGAGTCCACCCCGGCGTAGTTAAGGCGGCAAAAAACGAATGGACGAAGGATGTCGTCGTCGCGAGTATCCAGAGCCTCTCCCAAGAGTCTCGGCTAAGTGAGATACCGCCCAACTATTTCGCCGTAGTCATCACCGACGAGTGCCACTACGCAAATGCCCCTAGCTACCAGCGCGTGCTCTGGCATTTCGACGAAGCTTGGCACCTCGGCGTGACGGCCACGCCATTTCGCGCGAACAACCGAACTCTCGCGCCGGCCGGCTGGGACAGCATCGCGTACACCTACTCGGTTAAGCGCGCCATCGTGGACGGCTACCTCTGCCCGCTCCGCTTCGAGCAGGTCTCGACGGACGTCAGTCTCGCGTCCGTCAAGATCTCGCGCAGCTATGTCACTGGCTCGAGCGACTGGGGGGACCCCGAACTCGAGCGAGTTATCAACACGCCCGAGCGAAATGACACGATCGTCACGGCCGCGATGCGCACGCTGCAGGATCGGCGGGTGCTCGCCTTCTGCGCGGGCGTGGATCACGCAGTAGATCTCGCAAATTCGTTCCGTCGCCGGGGCATCGAGGCCTTCGCCGTCTACGGCCAGATGCCGGAAGCGCATCGCCGCAAGGTGCTCGCGGCACACCAGCAGGGACGCTTCCCGGTGCTGACAAATTGCAACGTGCTAACCCACGGCTACGACGATCCAGCCATAAATGCCGTGATAATTGCGCGGCCAACGCAGTCGAAGGTGCTCTATTTGCAGGAAATCGGACGAGGGCTCAGGCCCAGCCCCGATACCGGCAAGCAGGACTGCGTCATCTTGGACGTGCTCGATGTGGCAAAAAAGCACTCGATGACGACGGGCAAAGAGCTGATCGACCTCGAAGAGGCCATCGACGATCGAAACAAGGTCGGCGTTGCGCTAAATTCCGCGAGCGAATAGGATAGCCTACCGTAACCACGGGGCGGGACATGCCCCCGGAGACTCGTAAATGCTGCCATACACTCCAGTGCATCCCCCCACCGTCGTCCGGCGCGTAACGGAAATCAAGGGCGCGCTGACCCTGCCTTTCGGCAACGCCGAGAATCAAACTCAAATCACGGCGGGCAACTATTTTCCGATAATGTGGAACTACACGGGCGATGCAACGCAGCCCGTGGATAGCGATAGCGTTTTTCCGTTTTTGCCTCCCGCGTCGTCAATCACGCTCAATTTCGATTCGTATTGCGAATTCCAGGGCTTTTCGCCGTGGACTGACGCACGTACGCCATGGGACGATTGCTATGAGATTGTTGTCCTTGCGAGGAAAATACCAACCTGGGTCAACGCTGGGGCGTTAGCCAACTGGACGACTCCGGAATTCGATTACGTCGCAGCAGCCTGGCACTGGGGCAGCGCGACCGAATTGGACAATGTATATCAGCAACACAGTATGCAAAATATCAACATCGGCAGAGGCGCCATCACTATCACGGGGCCCACCACTTATTGGACAGTTGCCATTCGGCCGGGCTGCCAAATTTTTGACCAAAGAAGCGAACAGAGAATCCTGCACATTTACGCCCGCGCCCAGCTCGGTATCAGCACGTACCCCGCCGCAAGCTCAATTCGCATCAATCAGCCGTACTGCGTACCACCATTTATCCCGTACGACCAGGTAGACACCGATTTCCACAATTCGTACATCTTCGCCAACGCGGCGGTCAACCCGAGGCCTACCAGGCAGAATGCGGCAGCGCTCAGGCATTTCGACGCTCGGTTCATGCGCTATGCAATTGATTCGGGCCAGCAAGCAAGAGCTCACATCTGGGGCGGCCCGTGGAAAATCAATGCTGTGGTAGGCACGCCAGAAGAGGAGTCGCCTGCTACTATTACCATGTCAGTTCACGATCATTCACACACACCAGATTTGGCAGTCGATAGTGCTCAGTACGTTGCGCCCGTCCTCGGTCTGACTACAGCTTCAGCTGTCCGAGTCTACGATCCGTTCATCGAGCACCCAGTTGTTGTGGTTTATAATGGCGGCCAAAGCGCGGTGCCGACTGCTCTGGGCATTTGCGTGCAGGGAGGGACCTGATTCATGTCAACCATTGACTCTGACGTAGGCATCGAGCGGGTTCTTCGCCCCCAGTGGAGATTCGAAGAGCTCTACACTCCGGATCCGGCTAGCCCCTCAATCAGCGGGTCAGTCCCGATTCTATTCACGTACCCCCCGAATCCGGTAATCCCCGCGTTCGGCGTGCCGGACATGTCCGTGGTCGATCCAGAAGCTAGCAAGAACCCGCCCCCTCCCGGGATTAGCCCCATCTTGGCGAAGTTCGTACCTTGCTCAATCGGCTCGACGATGCTCATCATGTTTCCGATTGTGCCTCGGGTTGTGGACGAAGCCACAATCGTGCAGCGATACGCCTACGTGTGGCGCGTAGTTTTCCGGCTCCGTAACGCCGGCGACTACACGCGCCGCAGGGCCAGGGCGCCATTCGCAATTGGAAAAGCCAACGTCGGCTCGACCGACACTCGCACGTATACCTTGCCCGATCGCCCAACGCTTGCTCCATTCGCCGGCCCTCGATTGGTCATCCCAGCGCTCACCGAATCACAAATCTTCGCCGGCAATCCAAATCAAGATGAGGGGCTCTTGAACATCTTGCCCGATCAGATTGATGCGCCCAACCAAGAGCGAAACCCAATCTTCGGCTACCTCTACAGCGATTCTGTCGCAATCCCTGCAGACAACCTGATTACCAGTTTTACCGCGCTTTATCCCGCGCAACCGGTCAACTTGGCAACGCCTCGCATTCCAATGGACTACCAGCAAGGCATCTTCGATCCGGGAATTGGCATCTTCTCGGACCCGACAAGCGGATTCGTGCCGTCTGGCCCAACGCATCTGCCGAAGTTTGTGAAGTGCCTTGGCAACGAGTTTGCGGTCGAATGCTTCAAGTACAATCTGCTCGACACCGGTGACGTGAACTACCACTCTCCCCGAGCTTGGGATTTCGTGTATGACCAGCAAGGGCAAGTCTACGGCGGTCAGGACATGGGCTTTTCGTTCATGTTTGGGCTCGCAGCCGTAGGCTTCAATCAGCCGCCCCCAATAGACACCGGCGTCCGCTGCCTGCAGGGCGCATTCCCCCTCTGATTCCACAACATTCTGATTGCTATCCTTTCGCTGCGTGGTATACGCAGCCAAAGGGGTTCAAACATGCCAATCACGCACACCGAGCGAGTTCTCGAAGCTCCCGCATTCGAAATTCAAATCCCGTTTCCGATATTCCCGAAGGCGCGCCCTCGATTCTCAACCACGACCAACACGAAAAAGCAAATCCAAACGTACATGCCGGCCGCGTACCTCAAGTGCGTAGCGGACATTGGGATGCTGCTGCGTGCGAAAATGCCGAAGAATTGGAACCTTTTCGCGAGCTACAAATTGACAGGCGCATTTTACCTGGACGACTCCACCCAGGGCGACGCAGACCAGCTTATCGGTACCATCATGGACGCCGGCAACCAGCTCGTCTGGCACGATGACCGCCAGATTGCCGAACTCGTAGTCATCAAGTTCATCATCGGTGCTCTGGGCCGCAGAGCCATCGTCGGCGTGCACGAACTGGCGCTCGCCACGGGATTCGAGCCTTCCGATTCCACGGTCAAAACAGCCATCAAAAACGGCGAACCCGGCGCCGCCAAAGAGCTCCAGCGCCGCGATGAGCTGGCAGAAAAGAGGACAAAATCATGTATGTTACGTTGATTATCGACCGGTGTCTTTTCGAATCCAAAGCGGTTTCAACTGAAAATGTGATCAAAGTGACAGTCAGCCCCACCACCGTGCTCGAAAATGAATTCTGGAAGCCCGCAAAGCAAGCGACCTACGAACTCGAATTTGAAGACCCGAACTTTGGCCCGTCGAAGTGGCTCTTCAGAGAAATCTATCGTTTCGAGCACGGCAGAATAGACACAACGAAATCTCTCTTCAACAAACTCAGGGAAAATTCGGATGTCAAGCTTTCTTGCTCTGCGCCCGAGATGCGCAGTTGGGCCGTCGCGTGACACGCCCAAAATCGCCAAGTAGCATCGCCGTATGGCACAATTCCGCGACCGCCCCATCCCCGCCCCTGAACCGCCCCCAATCGACGATGGCTCGCCCCAGTGGGATCACTACGACGACACGACCCTGCCGCCCATGGACTACATCCCTCCGGCCACGCCACCAGCCGGCCGGCAGTACATGGCATACCGGCAGCCCCCCTCCTGGCAGCACGCGGACATCGCTGGGGTAGATGGGATGGGTTCGGCCTTCGGCACAACGCCCTCTGCACTCGCTGGGATGTTCCATGTCGCCGCGGGAGCCGGCATCGGATATTGGTTCACGCGCGAGTGGCGCGGTGCCGCAGCAGGTGGTCTCGCAGTCCTCGGCGCGGGGCAGCTGCCGAGTCTGAGCGACTCGAAACGCCTTCTGTTCGGGGTGGCCTGTCTGGGCGCAGCATATTATCTGGCCAAGGAGCCAGGCGCCCCTTTATTCGCGACCGCAAATGACGAAGTACCCGCGACCAAAAAGCTCTCCGTCAACCGCCGATGGATGACAAGAAAAAACACGGCCGTTCGCGACGTTAAAACCCCATGGATGAAGCAAGCTACCGCCCCGTGGGCACAGTACGACCAGCCCGATGACGACGACGAAGATGATGTCATGGCCGATACGGTTCGCGAACCCAAGGTCGCCGCAAACCGACGAAAACCCGGTCGTCGATGAAATAAACTTCCGCGTTTGTGATAAATTCCGGTATCCTGCCCCCCGAAAGGATATCCAAAAATGGGACTCACCGACCGCACCCTCGATCCATCGCAATACGGAATTTTCGCGGATTCTGAAGCGCTCCAAACGACGCAAGAAATGAAAACGGCTCAGGCCGGCGAGGCGCTGGCGAAAACGCGCACGTGCGAGGGCTGCGGAGAATCCAAAGAGTGCCAGATGGAGTGGTTCGAAATTTATTGCCTAATTTCGAACGTATATCCGCAGGAACTGCGCCGGTATCTCAACTCATCTGACTGGCTGGAGCGTCTATCGACAGACTGGAAGTACCACCCCAAGCACCAGGTTTTTTATCCGGAATTCCGATGTGGATGTCAAAATAACCCGCTCGTGCTTTTTGATATTACGCCCGCCGAGGCCGAGCGAGTTTACGTGCAAGCCTCGAGAAATGGCGTCATTTCCGAAAACCAGCGTCGAATCATTGCGGCCATTGCGCCTATCGTGAAGCAAATTGCAGCGGGCGCGCAGGGCCCCCAACAGCAGCAGCAAATGTCCCCCCAGCAGCAGCAGGCAATGATGCACCAGCAGGCCATAATGCGCCAGCAACAGCAAGGGAGAATGCGCTAAATGGCTCGCGTGTACCGTCCGCCATCGGAGCCGCTAACGTCCGATGAGGCGTGGGCGGTACTGGAGCCGTATTGGATTGAAATTGTCGCAGAATTCAAGGCGAAAAGCCTGCTCGCCCCGACCAAGATCTCCCGCGTAGAGGTGGACCCCGCGTGGCACGACACCTGCCGCCATTTTGCAGGCGCGACGACCGATGCGTCCGTGGTTATCTTCGCGCCCGAGCTCGCCGACATGCCCGTCCCGACCATCCGCGCCATCATGGCTCACGAAGCCGGGCATCTGTCCGATTTTGCGGCGCCAGGAATTCACTGGTACCGACCGATGACGGCTTTGCCTCTTCGCGAGGGGTTGGGGGCTACGGTTTTTGCCGATGGCAGCCCGAAGAGCACCGACCCTGTGCTGATGATTGTGGATAAATTGCCTGGAAAAAACATCCGGAAGCACATGGAGCAGTGGCGCAGCCGCTCGACCGATGAGGTCGAAATGGTCGCCGACCAGATCGCCGAAATGGTCATGGGCCAGAAGATAGGTTATGTCGGGCCGTCAGGCTGTATAGTTCAGACATTGGGGCGGGGAAAAACGCGTCCGAAAGGTTTGCGGTAAAATGAAAACGATCGAGAATTATAGCTCAGTTGCGTCCAGACCGTCGATCGCCGCGGCTAAGACGAAAATGAGTGGCGGAGCGCCGCCAGCCGTCCGCCCAGGTGCGCAGGTCCCCACGGTGCCCGGAGACGCTCCGGCCGGTGATGTTGCACCAGAGATGCCCAAAGACAAGTGGGAAGCGCTGGAACTTCTGGTGTCTCGGGGAGCCCGGGCTATCGAAGAAGAGCGCAAAATTGCGCTGATTATCGAGCGGCGCTGCAATATCATGCGGCGATTAGCCGATGGGCTAAAAAGGCGGGATGATTCGCTCGTTATGCCAACGCTCGAGGATTGGCTCAAAACCGAGGTGAATTTAGCTGATTTGCTGGTGGACTACGCTCCTGTCCAGCTCGAGCGCGAAAAGACTTTGAAGCTGATTAAGGCGCAAATTTGATGGTAGCGATGCGCCACCCGCAGCTAATTGATGCGAATTTGGTGGCTGGCACCATGTTCATGGGGGCGTTCGAGCCGCCGAGGCGCAGTTTGCGCGAGCAGATCGATGCCATCGTGCTTTGCGCGCTTGAGCGTCAGCCTCCAACTCTCGCCTACACGGGCATTAAGGTGATGCATTGCCCGCTTGTGGACGATTTGACCCCGCTCACAATCGACGAATTTTATATGGTGCAAAAAACGATCAAGCGGCTGCGAACGCTTTTAGATGAGGGCGCTGTTGTGCTGGTCAGTTGCTACATGGGACTCAATCGCTCGGGATTTATCTCGGCCGCAGCCCTGATGACACCTCCAAATATCGCAAATCGCCTCCTGACCGTGGGCACAACACCGGGGTGCATGCATGCCGCGGAAGCTATCCGACTGGTGCGTATGGCTCGCGGCACAATGGCGCTTTCGAATCCCAAATTCACGTATATCCTCGCGGCAGGAGAGCACCCTTGCTCTTTTTCGCGAGCGAATCGCGCCAGGGTAATGGCGTAAAATAATCAAAAAAGTTCTGGCGCATCGTTAGCTGAAATCGTATACCCCCATCAATGGCAGCGCGCGGCCATAAAATGCGCGCCATCCAAGAGGGTGCGCAGCCGCTTGATCGTTTTTTTGCCGGCAATGGCAGCGCGCAGCCATAAAATGCGAGCCCCAACGTGTGCGTAGCCCGGACGGCGCTACGCATGTAGAATCGGGAAATGCCGTCCCTATTTCGTCCTGCTCATTTGAGACCCCTTGGGAACCCTGGATTTGCGAGCCTAGCGAAGTTCGGGGGGCCAAACGACACAATCCGGCTCATGATTTCGCACGCCCGCGGCACCGAGGGCGAGCAAAATCTCAAGGTTCGCCAATGGGCCGAAAGAATCGTGAAGGATCTGCGCCCCAAGGATTACCTCTCGGAAATCCTAGCCCTCCGATCGTGGGCCACGAGCCCCTGGCTCCACTATGTTAATGACGCTCGCCACGTGGAACAGGTTAAGACCCCCTTCCGTGTGCTGACGGAAATCGAAACCACCGGCGCAGCGACCGTGGACTGCGACGATATCGCAACCCTGCTCGCTTCGCTTGGGATGTGTCTCGGCCGAGAGGCCCGGTACACCATGGCGGGATTCGGCACGCCGGGCGAATACACCCACGTGTTTTGCGGGCTTCGCGAACCGCGGAGCGGCAAGTGGATCGTCTGCGATCCGGTCGCCGGGACGCGAGAGCTCAGCATGCTCAAGTCCGCTCAGACATACGAACACGTCTCCGTGGACGATTAGGCGGTGCCACGTGACACATCCATCATGCACCTGCGCCCCCTGCGATCGGCCAGAAGCCTGGGCGGAAACCATAATCGAAAAAAACTGGGCATCGCTCAAGCGCGAATTTGGCGAAGATCTCCTGCCCGTCCCCACCGCGCGCGGGCAAAAAGTTTTCAAGGGATTCATGAAATCCTGCGGCCATTACGGCTGCGTTTTTCCGACATCTCGGAAAGACATCGTCTTCAAAATCACGTCTGATCCCACCGAGGCGGAGTTTATCGCGCTCGCCACGCTCATGGGCGATTTTCATCCGGGGATGGTCCGCTACTACGACATCGCGCGGATTTCGGGCGCGCACGACGGCAAGCCCGTCTACGCGATCGTCCGGGAGGCATGCGAAAGCGTCGGCAAAATCAAGAACTTTGCAGATGGGCAGAAGTCCGACGATCTGCGTAGTTTCTATTTCTCGCTGATTGAATGTCTCCGAGCATTTAAGGATGCCGCCAAAGAAGCTCGGTCAATTCTGCGAAGTGCGTCGAGCACAAATGGCCTACTGACGCAGATCGCCTCCCCCAACGCGGGACGGGCGTCCACCGTCCAAATCCTGGCGACGGCCGTCAAAATCGTGTACGAAGTGCCCATCCCGTCGCCCGCCGAGCGATTTGTAGCATCGATCAAGGCGTGCCGCGCCCTCGCGTCGGTGATGGAACACAATCCCGTAGGGGCCCTCATCGGCGGCGCGCTGCGATTCTACACAGACCACGGGCTCCTACTTGCCGACGTACATCTCGGAAATGTAGGCCTCGCCAAGCGCGGCTCGCGCCAGGAATGGATCATAACCGATCCGGGGCACCTGGTACGGATCCGAGTGGACCTACCCGACTACGAGATCACGCGGGCCGGCGTGTAGGCGCCCTCGCTTCGATTGCGCAGTCCGCGATATTCTCTCGTCGTGAGAATCTCCAGACGCGCTCCATTTTCTGCATTTGGCGCAGGCGTATTTGACGACATGGCGGCAGCTGTCAATGCGCAGCTCGCCGCCAAGGCTGCTGCTGACGCTGCTGCGGCAGACGCTCTCGCCGCCGCGAAAAAGCTGAAGCTCGAAACGGAAGCCGAGAGGCAGCGCATTCAAGCCGCGCTCGCGCGATACAAAGATTACATTTTGTCCGGAAAGCGAGATGCGCTGCTAGAGCAGCAATCGATTGATCTCGCATCGCAAGTCTACGAATGCACAAAGACTCCAGCACTAACCGGGACGTGCATCGCAAATCTTGCTCAAAATGCGTACACAAATGCGCTGACGATTGCCAGCCCCGTGGTGGGCCGAATCGCGGGAGGCCAGCTCGGCCCCTTGGCGACATCGACCGTTGAAGCGTGCTACAAGTTAGGATGGAATCTTGAGAAATGCGCTGAAGACGCCGCGAAAAAGGGCATCATCCTATTTGCGTCGCAAGTAAATGAGGGCATTACAGCAGACTATTTGAAAGCTGTAGACTCATGCATAGCGCTCAATAAGGATATCGAATGGGATAAATGCGGCGGTGATCTGTTCTACGCGGGGGCCATGCAGGCCTCAGCTCCCATCTTCGGCGTTCCGCCCGAAGCCATCGTAGCCAGCAGAGCGTGCGTGGCATCAGGAGACGCAGACGCGTGCATGAGAGCAGGTGTCGTAGCCGCCACGGCAATCGCATGCGCAGCGGCAGGCACAGCCGTCACGGGAGGCGCTGGCGCGCTGGTCGCAAGCCCAGTGTGCGGATTCCTCGCGGGGCCCGTAGGCCAATACGTCTACGGCAAACTCGGCTCCATTTTCAACAATTTCTATCGCCCAGACAAAATTGCCCTGGAATTTGCGACGGAAATAGGCCAAGCGGCTGGTGGTATCATCACCCGCTTGGTCCATTTGTTCGGCGGAGGCGAAGGGTGCGCAGTATACGAGAGAGTCTGGCACGAAGCAATTGATGCGTATTACTGGCCGAAAGTACGCCAAATCGTTGGCGACGTAGCGGACGCAATTGAGCTGTTGCGAGCTCAGATGCTGCTACCGCCTACGGGCCGCACGTACGACCAGTGGCAAGAGATGATTGCGTTTTATGCATTCAAATACGGCTTTTCGTGGAGATATTTGAACGATCGGCCGAACTACGATGCAGATGCGAATAACGCAATGAGCGATTGGACGTGCACTCCAGACACCGCCTTGCTCAATGATCGCCTCGATTACATGCTCAAGTTGCAGGCCGAACCCGCAATGGTCATGTTCGGCAAAGGCGCGGTCGATTGCTATAAGACTTTGTCCGTGCTCGTCGCTCAAGAATTCCGAACGGGCGTCGAAAACAAGGCCGCAGCATTGGTCGCTCAATCGCAAGACCCCGCATGGATTGCGCATCAATTCGCAGTAGCAAGTCAGCCCGCCGCAAAAGCGGTTCAAGCAGCGATGAAAGCGCGAGAAAAGGCCAACGTCGAGGCGTGGAAACAAAAAGAGATCGCGATTCGAAACGAGTTCCAGACGAATCTCGACGCGCGCCTCGCAGCAAATGCCAAAGTAATCGCTGACAGCAAAGCGCAAACTCAGCTGCGAGTAGACAAAGCAATAGCGAAGCAGGAGCACGCAAAAGCGTTCGCCGCCGCATCATGCGTAGCCGCCCTCGGTATGGTGGCCTTGGCGTATTATTTCCAGCGGGAGGGCAAATAAATGTCAATCGGCTCAGGCATCGCCGCCGCGGTAGGCGCCGCCGTAAAGCAAGCGGGAGCTAGCGTCTCGCAGCAGGTCGCCACACAAACGCCTGCTCAAAAAGCCGCCATGACCGCCGCCACAGCAGCCCAAGCCGCCGCGGCCCCCAAGTCGGGTGGCATAGTGACCGACTGGGTAAAATCTGCTGCCGGTAAGGCCGCAACCATCAACCTCATCAGCGGGTCAGCCGCACAGACCGAGAAAATCCTCACCGCGCCGTTTGTCACGGTCGAGCATCCCGAGCTCGCGATCGACCGGACGACCCGCACGTACTGGATTTTGGGCTCTGTCGCTCTAACAGCCGGCGTGGTGGTGCTCGCCACCGCCTCGCTGCGCCGCGCTTTTGCGTAAACGCGTGCCAAGGTACCCTGGGGATTGTCATGCCCTATTTCCGATCGTGCGAATGTCCACCCGGCCACATGGGCTATCCCGGCTCAGATCCGCTGTGCTGCACACCCACGCGATTTGCGGCGTCGGGCTTTGGGGCGGGGCCCGGTCGGCATTTTGCGCCTGCTCGCCCCGTCGCGCAGACTGAGTACACAACGCTCGAGCGCGAAGCCGCAAAAAAAGGGCTGAGCCAAAGTTCGAACGCGTCGGACTACCAGTACGTACACGGCTCAAGCAACATGGGCGTGGGGCCCGGCACCTCGTCTCAGTACGCGCTGCCGCAGCAGACGCAAGTTGTAGATCCTGGCGCCGTGAAACTGGGCCTGAGCACCACTGATTGGATTTTGATCGGGGCCGGCGTCGCCATCTCAGCCGCCGCAATTTATGCGATAACGAGGGCTCGTATTTCACGGCCACGAGCTGCCTTTGCCGGTTCACAGAGCTAATCCATGGAAACCGAGCACTTCAAGCGTTTACAATTTTACCCGATCCACGGCTGCGGATCGGAACGGCATATTGCTTTTCACGGAACAGCCACATTTGATGTGGATTCGTGTTTTAGCACGAACGTTGATGTTGTCAAAAAAAAGGAGCGGCGCTTCCCCCTCGTTTTGAATGACGTGGTTTTCGCGCCGAAAAAACCATGAGAGTCCCGCGACACGCGAGCACGCCCATCTGCGGGCAATCCGTCCCGGATTCGGCACCGGACAATTTTTCGAGCGGGATAAACCTCCATTTTTTGAGGGCTAATTCGATGCCATACGGCCGTCAATTTCGCGGATTTGGGGCGCTCCCAACCACAACCGAATACGGCGACTCGTGGGCCGGTGACGATCCAGCTCTGCGAGATGCTGTTCAGGCCGATGACGTTGTCGGCAACGGCATCTTCGATGGGCCGGGCGCACCTCCCACCGCGCATGCCGGCACGGGCGTTTTTGAATCGAAGTTTTCGCTGCCCGGATATTTGTATCGCGAGGAAGCGTCGCGACCCAGCGAAGTGCTGGACACCTCAACCGGCAACCCAATGATTTACCAACCCAACGCGGGCGGAAGCTGGTTTTCGGACACAGCGCAGTCCTACCGGTCATTCGACCGCGAATCGCCGAGGATGTACACCGACCAGCCTCGGCTGCGCGCCAAGCACGTAGCTGAAGTGATTCAGCCGCCGAGCGGCGGAGTAGCGCCGACCATCAATCCTGCTAGTTTGGTGTTGCCGGGCGCATCTCCTATGGCGCCCCAGCCAATTTCGAAGACGCCGATTGCGCTTCCGACTGCGGCGTCTGGGTTTGGGGCAATGGATTCGGCGACAATGCAAGAGTACGCGAAATGGGCGCTTGGCGGCGTGCTTTTTGGCGTTGCGCTCGCCATTGCAGCCCGCACGTTCGGGAGGGGGTAAGCCGATGGTGACATCGCTGGCAAATTACTTCAAACCGACCGCGGGACTCGGCGCCTATCACAGAGAAATAACCCAAGTTCCGATCTCGGGATTTGGGGCCTATCACCGTGAAGTGACCATGTCTCCCGTTGCTGGATTTGGCGCAGACACAACTATCACAGACGAGCAGATCGGAGGCACCTTGGGCACGCTGAGTCTGCTTTTGCGAGCCGCCTCGGGCTGGTACGTAGGCACGAAAATGTCTGCTCCCATCTGGGGGCTCATTCTTGGGGGCCTGTTTGGAGTGCCGGGAATCTTTGGCCTCGCGCTATTCAAGGCGCCAGCAATTGCGGTGGCAAATAGGAGACGTCGTCGCCGTCGAAAGGCCCGTCGGGCTCATAGGAGGTCGCGATGAGTCATATCGTAAAGGGCGGCGTGCTCGGCGCGGCCGAACCGGTTGATGCGAAGGCTCCGCTGACTCCATCGGGCGCAGCGGGCGCACTGCTAACGTCCAATCCGCAAACGCTCAAGACTCTTGCGCTTGAGGCGTCTGCTGGCGTCCTACTGATAGTTGGCGCTGCAATTGTTATTCGAGGGGCCATGGGCTGGTACGTCAGCAAAAAGGTGCTAAATTCAAGCTACGGATGGTTCTGGGGAGGCGCATTTGGCGTGCCCGGGCTCGCGCTACTCGGCCTGTACAAAGGTCGAAAGTAAGAGAGGGGCCAATGACTTACTCTCGCGTAACGAACCCAAGCTACCCGGAAGCGACGGAGTACCCCTACATTCGAGGGGCTATCTACACGCGGCCGATATTCGGCGAAGAGACCCAACAAGATCTTTTTCGGCTGCAGCCGATTATCAAGATGCCCTCCATGAGCGGCATGGGCGATGATCAGCCGGCGCAAATGACGGGCGCAGCAGTTTGCGAAAATATCAAGGACATTCCAGCGGCCTACGCAAAATGCGTGAAATTCAACGCCGACATGGCCGCGGCTTTGCAAAAATTCCCAGGCGATGCCCTGACATGGCAGGCAAAAATCGCTACCGCAAATTCAAAATGCGGTGAAAAAGGAAGCGACATGCAGGCCTGGGCCACCTGCTATTACGGCTCGCTCACCGCCCCGTGGTACCGGAGCCCTCTGTGGCTCGGACTTGCGACGCTTGCGACCGTCATGATTGCCGGCGCAATCTGGGGCGAAAGAGCAGGGAGGGAATAACATGCCAGGCAGAAACCCAGGACAGCGCGGTATGCTTGCGAGCGAAGAGCAGTATTCGTACGGCATTTTCGACGGTGATAGCGTCGTAGGCACAAGCATTGACGGTTTCGGCGACGAGCAGATGGTGATGCCCGACAGCGAGGACATCGATACAGTCTCGACGGGTGGCGGAACGCTTCAGACGGCGCCGCCAAAGCCCAAGACTCCGGTCTACGTGCCTCCGCCATCTGCAGCAAAGCCACCTGCCGCTCCGCCAAAAACGCTGGCATTTTACGAAGGCGATTGGATGGGATTGCCCAAGATTGCTTGGTACGGCGCGGGCGCGCTTCTCGCTGTTGTGCTGATATCTAAGGCCATGAAAAAACCGTCCTACGACGAGGATTACGGGTATTAATTATGTCAATCGGATCAGGAGTTGCTTCAGCAATCGCAGCAGCGGTCAAGCAAGCGGGACACTCCGTCGGCCAGCAAGTGGCGCAGCAGACGCCAGCGCAAGCCGCCGCGATGCAAGCCGCCCAAGCTCAAGCGGCTGCCGCGCAAGCTCAAGCGGATGCCGCGGCGAAGACTTCCAAGACGCTGCTGTACGCCGTTGGCGTAGTGCTCGTCGCGGGAGTTGCGCTCGTCATTATGAAGAAACGAAAGCAGTCTGCTGTCGCCAACAGGCGTCGCCGCCGACGGCTCGCCAAGCGCCGAGGTGTCCGCCGAGTAGGGCGCAGACATGGCCGCCGCAAGGGCCGAAGGTAGCTAGTGCTCGGGCCCTCATTTAGCGTATGGACGGGCGTTTTGCTGACCGCAAGTATTGTGGGTTTGGTGGCATATTTAGCGTGTAATCCGAAGAAAAAGAGGACGCGATGATTCGCAAGGGCGGAATCTTTGGTTTGGGGGGAGCCGACTCTTTCGGCTTCGGCGCAGTGGACGCGGCAGCTCTCGACTTTTCAAAAGCCGTGGGAAAGACCAACAACCCGCTTGCTCTCGGCGTGCAAAAGGCGCTTCATACCCAAGGATATACGTCTTTGCCGGTGGATGGTGATTGGGCGGACTGCTCTCAGGCTGCGCTGATTGATCACGTCAAGACTTCGGGCGTCGTCACTCGCGTCCCCTCTCCGGCAAGCGATCCGGCTGGAGCTTTGGCCGCCCTGACCAAGGGAGTGCAAGGCGCATTCAACTGGCAGGCTGCCGGCGTCGATCCAAAGCAAATAAAACCGTGGCTCAAGGATGGTTCGGCTTGCGCGTCTTGGTCCAAGGACAGGAGTGGCAAGCCGTACGATCCCAACACGGCAAAGAGGCTCTCGGGCAGCAGCCCCTACTCGGGATGCCTGCCCGCGGTGGTTCTCGCCTGCGAGCTAGGGCAGACCTATGCCGCAGACGACTACTGCAAGAGCCTAGACCCGAACTCTATGGCGGATTGCTGCGGATGCGTCAAAAAGGGCGCGCCTGATGTTCCGGCCGCGGCCCCTCCGGCAGCAGGCGTTACGGTGAAAAGCGTTTTTGATTTTATCAAGAGCGGTGGGGACCGCAGCAAATTGGGGGGAATGCTACCTGCCGACATGCCGCCGCCCCCGCCCCCGGCGCCTGCCAATCCGCTGGTGACAGTGCACGCGCGAGATAGCAGCAAAATCCCGCAGAGCGCGGCCAAGCTTCCGCCCGTGGTGGGCACGAACAAATGGCTCTACCTGATCCTTTTGGTTCTCGTCGCTGGCGGAGGTTACGCCGGCTACCGCTATTATACGAGCGGAGATAGCCCGGCTCTCGGCGACGATTCCGATTTTGCCATAGCAAACCGAAGGCGTCGGCACAGGCGCGGCAAGGCCCGGAGGCGCCGCTAACCATGGCGACGATGACCGCCTCCATGCTGACGCCCGATGAGTGGCGCCAAGCCGTCGAGATGCAGCCCTGCCCTCCGTGGGAGCGGCTCAACATCTTCGGATGGTGCGTCAGTAAATGGTGGGCTGGCGGTCCGATGGCTTCCGTGGTCACGGTGCTCAGCACGGCGGTCGGCATGGCTGCGGTAGGTTATTTCATCATTCGTGCGAGCAGAAACAAGTTTTTGGCTCCCGTACTGCGCGTCATCAAGGATTCGCAGAGCGGGGTAACGGCTATCAAAAATCCAAGGCGGCGCACTCGACGTAGGCGACGGCCGCGTAGATGATCGCAGATCAAAGGTGAACTCATGATCCGAAAAGGTGGCATCTTCAGCGGTCCTAGCGGCCTCGGTAATATCCAGGGCTTCGGCGCGACGGGAGTCTCGTGCTCTAGCACGAATACCGACCTCGTTCGCAAGATCCAGACGTGGCTTAAGGCCAACGGAGCTCCGCTGCTCAAGGTGGATGGGTCTTGGGAAGGGTGCACTGCGAGTGCATGGAACAAGGTCACCGGCACTCCATTCGTCATGTGCGACCAGCTCACCAAAATCACGGGTGACGAGTGCAGCTCGAGCACATGTTTTCTGAATCAATCGTTTCTGGCGACAGCTGGCCTCATGAGCTGCAACGATGGCAGCGACGGGGCACGGGCAGCACCAGGCGAGCAAATTCAATGCGCACCCGGCCAGTGCATCAGCGCGCTGACGGGCTCTTGTGTCACTGACGTTTTCGGTGGCCTTGGCTGTAAAGCTGGCACATCGGTGGCAGCAGGCGGCGGTGGGGGAACCGTAAATCCGCCTTCCGGGGTTTGCCCCGCTGGGACGTTCGGGGTTCCTCCGACCTGCATCCAAAACCCGCTCGCTCCCCCACCTCCCAATGCGCCGACGTGCCCAAGTGGGACGATCCTGCTCAACGGCCAGTGCGTAGGGGCGACTGGCACCACCACGCCGACCACGCCTCCCGGCTCGCTCACCGGACAATGTCCCGCTGGGCAGATCTACATTCCGTTCCTCGGATGCCAGCAGAACCTGCTCGCTCCCCAGCCCACGGGCGGAGGCGGAGTCACTCCGCAGGCTACGCCCCCGATCATGCAGACCTGCCCGGCCGGTCAGATCTCGCTGCCCTTCGTTGGGTGCGTCGCCAACCCGTTTGCAGCGGGCGGCGCAGCAACAACCATCATGGGTGGCGGCGCGACGACCCAAACCACTGTTCCAGGCGTCCTGCCAGGCGCAGCGCCCGAATCATTTTGGTCCAAGTATTGGTGGGCCATGATGGGCGTCATCGCCGTGGGTATCGGCGGCGTTGTGTATTACCGGAAGAAGCAACAAGAGAGTCTCGACCTCGACCTCGGAATGGATTCCGGCTCGTGGGGCTCGGGATACTACAACTCAAATTGCTCGACGCCCAATAGGCGAAAGCGTGGCCGACGCCGCAGCAGGAGGCGGTCGCGCAGATAATCACCTACCCCCGCAAGGAGCCGAAATGAGCCGCGAATCCGTAGGGGCGGCAGCGCTCCAAAAACAGCCACTTTACTATTCATCAGCTCAATTTCCCGAGCTCACGCTAGAGGAGAGACTCGGACGCGCCTACGACGAAGCCGCCGCTGCCCTCAAAGCCGTGACCCCGCAAGGCGTCGCCATCGACGCAAGCAAGTACGAGCTCGCAGATGAAGTAGCCGGCAAAGTCACCGACGCAAATGAAAGCCTCATCCTCACGTCACTCGCGGCAGGCAAAGATCTCCCCGCAGACTCCGGCTACATGTTCACGCCCGAGCAGTCTCGCCAGTACTATTTGGGCAAATTCGCAAGGGCCTCGGCCAACCTGGGCGCGTACCTGACTGGCTTCATGCGCGGCCAAATCAATTTGGGCGCCATCTCGCAATCTGATTTCGACAAGGGAGGCGAAGCTCGAATTCGCCTGTTTTCAGAAATCATCCATCTGTCTCGCACCGGTGCTCTCGGCCCAGTAGTAGCGGGCGAAAACTACGGCCAAGCAACGATCGGTGATGCGCAGCCTCGCATTGTCGTCGCTTCCCAAGGCGTTGCTACGGACTCACTCAAAACCGGCGTGCAGGGATTCGGCACTCCACTTGCCGTCCTCGCCAACCCGTACGTAGCAGTGGGCGTTATCGTAGTTGTTGGTATCGTGGTTGTTGCCGGCGTCGCCGCGTATTTCTATTCCCGTTCCGATGAACAAAAGAGCCGAGAGCAGGCCTACAACGCGTGCCTCGAAGCCATCCGACAGCAGAATCCCAACGCCGAAGCCATCTGCAAGAACATGTCGGACATCGGCACAAATAAAGCCGGCTGGCTCGACTACATCATTCCCAAAGACATCCAAAACAAGGTCGTCAACTACGCCCTCATCGGCGCCGGAGCCTACCTGGTTATCGCCTTCTCACCGCAAATTATCCGAGCTCTCTCGAGAGCCAAGGATACCTATTCAGAGGTGCAAGCAAAGAGGCTCGCCCAGATGCACGACGATTCGGGCCTCGAGGAAATCGAAACCTAATGCTCTATAGCGTCCACAATACGGTGGCTGGCGGATTCGACTACTACGATGGGCCTGACCAGGTTGCAATCAATGACGACCTGCCAACGCCCAAGTACAGCTCGGCCATTGAGACGCCGATTGGGATTCCCGCGAGCCTGGCCGGCAGGCCCCTGCCCCCAGGCTCCGTACCCATCGGACATGGCGATCTGCCCAAAGGCTCCATGTCCACGGGCGCACCGGGCATCTGGACCGGCAACAAAAAGTCGAGTCTGCCTAGCGGCATGGGCGCTTATCCCTCTGACTCATCCACTTTTGCGATTGGAGCCGTGATATTTCTTGCTGTTAGCACTGCTGTTTACCTGCTAGCGAGGAAATGATGGGCAAAATTGAGGTAATCGAGAGCCAAGAGGTCTACCGCAACGCCAAAAGACAGCGCGAAGTTTTTTACGGAAAGCCCGTCAAAGAAGAAAAACAGCTTGCAATTGAGTGGCCGCGCTTCGTCAAATACCTCGGCAAAACCAACGCACAAATTTACTACTCCAATAAGATGCTCAACGGCGGACAGTGGGAGCTATACAAGCACATTGCGGAAGGTCCGCAAGACCTATTCATCTGCGATGACATCACCACGATTTTGAATGACCGGGGAGAGCAAGTGCAGTTCGTGGACGTGGGTGCTAGTGAAAACAAAGGCCGCAGCGCGCGCCAAAACGCTCGCAACCCTGCCATTTTTTACGCAACTACTTACGAACTCGCCGGCCCGCTCCCTAAATACGTGTCTGACCTCGCCGAGAGCAAGGGCCTGCAATGGCAGAGCAAAGACGGCTCGTTCTGGGAAGTCAGAATTCCTCGGACAACTTGGGCTTCCGCCGTCCACCCCAAGACCCGCGAAGTCATGCTCATCATGTATTCAGCCGAGGGCATCCATTTCATTGTGACCGGCAGTCGCCTCGATATCAAAAAAGATGGAATCGTCGGCTAAGTAAGCCAATTCAGTTTTCATTGACACAAATCGAATTGCCCGCGTATCGTGCGGCATAGGTAGCAAGTCTGTCACAGCCAGGGGTGACCACGACCAGCGAACGCGGCAGACGTGTGTGCATGGCAACAGGACAGATTTTCGAAATATCGAAAAACATTGCGAAGGGATACCGCATCCCCGACGCAAAACCTGTCAGTCTGCGCGCCAATGGGGCCGGCGTTACTGCGCTAATGGGCATTTTCAATGGGTCGGGGGCTGCCAATCGGGCGCGCCGTCGAGCCAAAACCAAGAACACCCCACAAGGAGAGACGGACATGGCAGTCAAAAGAGCTCGCAGACGAGCCAAGAAAAAGCTGAAGCGTTCACGGCGCCGAGCTGGCAATTTTGCACGTAGCTTCTTCATCGTGCGAAAAGGCCAAAGGCTTCGAGCAACTGCTCGCCGCAATGCCGATTTCGATACCAGCGATTTCTCGTCCTCGGACGACCTCGTTGCGAACAGGCGCCGACGCAGGGCCAAGAAAGCCCGCAAATCCCGCAAGGGCAAGGCTCGCCGCCGCATGACGGCCAAGCAGCTCAAGTACTTCGGCCCCCGCCGCGCTCGCAAGGGACGCAAAGCCGCTCGCCGAAGGGTCGGCAAGGGCCGCGTGTACCGCGCTCGCCGCAGCGTTACGGCCAGCCGCTCGAAGAAAGGAATCAAAGTCCTGCTCCGCAACCTCGCGCAAGCCAACCGCGATACAGCGAAGCTCAAGGCCGAACTCCACGAGCTCGGCGTTCGCGCGAAGTCCGAAAAGGATGCCGCCAAGAGGGCCGGATACCTGCAGCGTGCTGCGACCATCCGCGCAACGCTTCAGGGACATGCCCTGGGCGGCGCTCCTGGCCTTCCGCCCTGGTACAACATGACGTGGCGTGGACTGACGCCCCCCTGGTACCGCGAAAAGGCCAAGACCCCCAAGCAATTCAAGCCGAAGTACGGCGGATTCGCAGCCCAAGCAGCACTCAAAGGGCTCACGCCCCGAGAGCTCGCCGCGGCCTTCCACGGCCTAAGCGACGCCAAGGCGCGCGAAATGTTCGGGTCAGCCTCGCGCTACCAAGCGTGGCTCCAAGCCATGATGCTGTCCCCGACCTTCCGCAGCTACACGAAAAAGTCGCGCCGGCACCTCGGTATGCCCTCCTGGCTCACGCTCGGCGGCGGCAAAAAGAGGAAGTCTCGGAAGGGCCGCAAGCGCCGGATGACGTACAAGATGTTCTCGCGGAAATACGGCGTGAAGAAGGGCGCGCGCATGTGGAAGAAGTACAAGCGCTCCCACAAGGCTCGCCGCAATTTCGGCTACTCACCGAATTTGGCCTTCGGTAGCATCAAAGAAACCCTCATGACGGGTTTCGTGGGCCTCGGCGCGTTCCTAGCGACGAAGCTTGCTGCTGGATATCTCGGACCGATGCTTCCCCTCGGCGCATGGGGACCGCTGGTGGGTAACGTCCTTGCCGGTGGCCTCGTCATTTGGGGCAGCGATAAGGTATTCAAGGACCCTGACAAAGCCCGCGCTGCCACAGTGGCCGCGACCCTTTCGGTTCTGCACGCCGTTGCGAAGCAATTCCTCGGCGCCACATTCCCGAAGGCGTTCGGCGCATACGAATCACAGCAGCCGCGCTATCACCTAAATGGATTCGGCGCCCCGATGTACGAGGCAACTGCAGGCCTCGGCGGCGGCCAGATCTATCAGGCGAATGCTGGATTTGGAGAGTACATGCAGGCAGCGGCCGGCATGGGCGAGTACGTCTCCTCGGATGGCGGACTGCAACCCGTCAGCGATTTCGGAGAATACGTCGCAGCGAATCTGTCGGTTGAAGGATTCGGCGACTACGAAGTAGCCCCCGGATTCAGCGGGACAGCCGACGGAATGGGACTCATCAACGACGGCGTAAGGCCGGATGGGAACCTGAGCCGTGAGATGGATATTATCGAAGCTGCAGCTGGCTTCGGCGCGACGGGCATCCCCGGGCAGTCTCGCTACCTCCCCGACCAGGGAGCCGCGATGGTTGGCCGTCAGGAAGGCGCAAGCGATACCGGTATCTTTGATATCGGCGGAGCAAACGGCATTTTGAGCTGAATGAAGTGAAAAAGATCGACCTTAATCTGTTAGCGGCAATGCAGCGTAGGGGACATACGCGGCAAAAACTGGTGTGCGAACCGGAACTTGCCCGGTTGATCAACAGAAAGCTCGCACAAGGAGATAGATATCATGGCGAAGATCCTCAACGTAAGAGAACGCGTTCATCAGCCCTTCCGCGATGCCCTCATCCGCACCGCAGGGTATTCGGCCGGTAACCTGAATTCACAGACGGACCTTTTCATTCAGCAAGGGCGCGATGAAGGGTTCACGAACCTCAAGACGTCCGCGGTGCTGCCGAACGACAGCTCGATGATCATCTTGGCGGCTCGAGTGCTGCAATGGTTCAAGGCCCCGATTCGTCGGCGGCTCAATGCCGACGCGACCGTCGCCCTCAACGGCGATTACGGTGGTGTGGCTGCTGACGCGTTCGCATGGCCGAATGCCGCTGGACAGGTCGCTGTCGGAAATGCCCCGGGCGACTATCACGATGTCTATCGCCTCCATTGGCAGTGCGCAGAAGGCCTCTTCTGGACGCTCGGTGCAGGCGAAAAAGACTCATTGAAATCAATGCCTTCCATGTACTTCCCTTATGGGGGAGGTCTCTCGGGAGACAACGGCGGATCGACAGATCTGATTCACTGGCAGAACGGCGCGCCCTCACACACAGCGATCCTTCGGATTGCTCGCGCAATCACCATTACGCCCCGCCAGCTCATCAAAGCCCAAGTGCTTGGTGTTGAGTATTTCGCGGGCGGAAACAACACGATCTTCGGCACGGCGACCAGCCAAGGCCGAAACATGTTGAATCCGGTCAGCAACCTCAATGCCATCGACGGCATCGCGAAGGTTGTTGCTCTGACGATCGACGGGCTCCTAAGCCGCGACGTGCAGTAAGCTGATGTTTCGGGCCCTGGTCCGCTCTCGGGCGTATCGGGGCCTGACTTTGTTTGAGTCGCACGAAAAGGCCGGGGATTTGCCTCGGCTTTTTTCGTGTCTCCATCATAGGGAGCGACCAAAATGGCAGATCTGAATAGCGTACTAGCAAATCTCCAAGCCCAAGTAGCAGGCGCAAACAGAGCAGCGCGAGAAGCCTACGAGAACTCTCGCCGCACGTCTCACGCCCTCGGCGCCGCGCAGCAGGATTCGGCAGCTCAGGCCGAAGAAGTTGCGAAGCTCAAAGGCGTAATCGAAGGCATGAAAATCACGGGCAGCGCAGGCGTCGCCGGCCGGCCCGACATGCTCACAATTGAGAATATCCCAGGGCGCCGTATTCCATTTGACGTGACGGTCCAAATCTCCGTCCCCGCGAACCTGAGCGGCACCGTAACTGGCACGTACACACTCTCCATGGACGGACCGTTTGTCGCCGTGGCTCGCTACGCGACGTTCATTTCGACGTACACGTTCCAGGTCTCGGACGGGCAAAACATCACCCGGTACGTAGGCCGCTCATGGGGCAGGCAGCGCCCAATCTCGAGCGTGACGGACCTCATGGACGGGATGACTGGATGGAACGAAGCTGGCATTTACAATCTCCAAGCTGTCGAGGGATGCGGCGAAGAAGAAGTGTCCCCGAACCCGGTGGTGCTCGCGCGGCCGACCAACCGCAGCCCGTTCCGGACCATGGGATTTGACGGCTATGTGAGCCTTAAGAATTCCGTCTATCCACGGCAAAATCAGCAAGTGCCCACAAGCCTCTGGGCGCCTGGATTTACCCAGAACCAGCAGCTTCCCGTGCTCGATTATTTCGAAAAAGGCGAGATCATCGAATTCGAAATTGAGCCGCTACATGTCAATAATCCGGCCGCAGGAAACATCCAAGCATTTCTCGGCTCGATGCCTTACCTCGCCGGTCAGTACGACGGACACGAGGGCATCGGCTACACGGCTTGGGCGTGCGATCCGGGCACAGCCGACGTGATCACGCGGCGCCCCGACGGTATCCTGGTCGTAGGCCTCCTCGGCTTCCGAATTCTCCAGCCGCCAGGGGTGAGAATGCGGTAAGCTGGGCGCGATAAACCCCAAAAAGGAGGCTCAAAATGTTTCCATTAAGGACCGGCCGACTCGGCGGCGAAGGCTGCCCGATCGACCCCACAGCTCCGGTCGCGCCTCCATGGGATGCGTCGGCCATCCTGTCGGGCATGGCGATGCCCGGTCAGGCAGCAGCAGCTCCATCGATGCCATCTGGTCCCATCCCGACGACAGAAGTGGGAGGGATGATCGCGAAATGGGGCAAATACCAAATATTTAAGGTCTACGAGCAGGTGTTCCGAGTCGCGCCAAATGAGGCATGGTTCGATCCCGCTCGCGACCCAAATCATCCCACGCAATTCGAAATTGCGACCGTGCGAGCTGATGCGGGGCAGGCGATTCTGCTTTTCGACTACGAGATTCGGCCGTACCGTTTTTCTGGCGTCAATTCATTCGACTTCGTCCCCATGGACGAAGGGCGACTATCCGGCTCAATGGGTTATGTGATACAAAAGAACGGGCAAACGCCGGGTAATCTCGAGTATCGGCTCGACCCGCTATCGTCTACGCTCAGGCGCCAAGCGCTGCAATACAACCGAAATCTGAAAAAGCCCATCTCGCAGATGACCGCAGACGACTATGCGGTAACGGCTTCGCAAAACTACGCTGCGGCAGCTGGGTATGGCACGTCGCTCATGCCGCAGTCTCCTCGCAGGTTCGGTGCGCACAACGCGCCGTTCCTCGAAGTGCTTCTCGAGGACGAGGTCATGACTTTTTCCGGGGTCGTGTATCGACAGGTGGAGAGCCCCGTCGCTTTCGTGCAAGCACGAATCAGCGGGTACAAAACCTCATCGAACATCGCCAAGCGATTGCTTCGTGATTTGGATGAAACTTTGCGCTAAGGTGATCTTCTTCAGTCTCGCCATAGAATCGCAAAATCCGAAAAGGCAGCGCGAAAGCCTGAACGGACCCTGGCAGGTTCCATGGCGAGACTTTTTTGCGCAAAATAGGCTAGGATTCGCGGCTCCTAGATGCCGTTGGCGGGCGGCTACGTCTCCGATCTCACGGCTCGTATTTAACGGCCACGTCTCGCATTATGACGGCTGCGAGATGCCATTTTGGCGATTTGCTGGGTATCGCCGAACCGGCCCGAGGTATGGCACTCGCCTCGACGCCGCGCAAATAAAATCGACACAGGGGTCAGCTTTCTCGGTTCGCCCGCGGCAGTAAACTCTCTGCATGGACACTTTCCATGCGGCGATGAAAGATGGCGGCTACGTCTCCGATTTAACCAGCTGGATCTCATGGAAATCCGGCACGGATTACATCCTTCGGTTCGCCGTGGACAACTGGGAATTGTCGCTGCCTCCTGCGGCGATGATCATGCCACTGGTCAGCTCGATCGGCTCTGTCCTCGCGGTGTCTGGCGATTTGGGCGTTTACCGCCTCAAAAGCGTCATTTTCAAAAAACTGAGCACGGGCACCGAGGTCCAATATTTCGATCCTGTTTGGTATTTGCCGCAAACCGTAGGCGATCCTTGGACGGGGACATTTCAATCGTCTGACTCGACGTGGTTTATTGACATCGTGTTCAGCGCCGTGTCCGAAGAACGCAGCCTCACCGCGGTGTCTCGGTGGACGGCGCTGCTGGCCGACATTCTCAAGGGGCAGAGGGGCATCCCAAAGGTTTTTGCGATCGGCATTTTGACGCTCGATCCAGCATTTTCATCGTCCGATCCGGTCACCATGGACGTCATTTCGCGCGCCCGGACATTTTGGGCGTCGATGCAGCCGTTCAACGAATTTCGGCGCAAAACTTGCACGAAATCGTCCAATCCCGCAGACGGATGCGCCACGGGCTACTCCTATGACCGGGTGCAGATCTACGCTACCGCGCCAGACGTCGCGTGGGCCAAGTATCCCCCATACGTGGGGACAAACGGTGGAGGCATCGCCACGGGAGATGCCCTCGATGCCATGACGCTCGTCCCGATCGCAGTCTCGGGCACCATCGTCACGGCGCCCCCCACAGTGGCGAGCCTTTTCGATTCGGCGAATCTCGGCAAAGTCGGCATCCTGGTCCTCGGCCTTTTTGCCGGTTGGTTTGCGTATCGCAAACTGTCTTAGGCGCGCTAGTCGCAACCAATCCCCCAAGTTACGATCGCGCGCAGGAGACATCACATGGTTTGTCCGGCATGTCTGGTCGCGCTCGCTGGTACTGATGGGATTGGTGGCTTCGAACCGACGCCCGCGGAGCTCTACGGAACCCCCGTTGCGCTCGCGGCGCTGGGCGCGGGACTCGGAGCGCTGATCGACAAAAAAAACCGTAAGCGCGGCACGCTGATCGGGCTGCTGTCCGGCGCTGCGATCGGCGTTGGGGCATCCGTCATGATGGCGAGCATGTCGGCGAAACCCGCGGCAGCATCGTCATCGCAGACGCAAAATGCGGCCACGGCCGATCAGGCTGCGCCGATTACTGGATTTGCGGCGCAAAAAAAGAAGAAGCTGCGCGCGCTAACGCCAACGCAAACTACCACGTCCGTAGTAACCAGCGGGTCAGCCGATCCAAATGACATTCTCATGAATTATAAACCGCCAGCAACTGTGGCGCCTCCCCCAATAAATTACGTCAGGTAATGGTGCCCAAATGCGACTGACACACTACGGAATTGCTGGACTTGGGTCGATCGATTTAGGCGCGCTTGAAGCATTTGGCGCAGCGGCGCCGGCCCCCGCGGTAGAGCCCATGACGGCGTACGGCATCGGAGCGCTCATCGGCGCCCTTGTTGGCGCTGGCATTGGCGTTGCGGCCAAAAAGAGCCCGATGACTGGCGGCGGGATTGGTCTGGCGCTCGGGCTGGGCGCAAGTTATCTGTGGCTCCAGAAAAATCAGCCCGCAGCTCCAGCCGCGCAAGCGCAGCAGAAGGCTACGATGGATGCGGGCGGCGGGGATGGGGCGCAGCTCCCCACTTCCCAAATCCCAACAGCGCAAGCTCCTGCCATGGCCCTTCCGATGCCGCAGCAGCAGACGGACTCTGGGCAGTTTTTCACTGGGGGCGGCACGAGGGCCAACACCATGACCGCCCCGGCCTCGGCGGGCGAACAGGAGGTGGTGAGCAGTACGGGCGGGATTACCCATCGCCACCGAGCTCGCCGAGTGCCGAGCACCCAGCCGACTCAGACGGTGACTCCGTCGTCGACGTCGACGACCACGGTCCCCGGACTCGGGCCCATGCAGACGATGCCGGCGCTCGTCGATGGGTCCAAACCAGCGGGCCAAACCCAGTCGGCGATCGATGCCGCGTGGGCAGCCGCGCAAGCTGCAGCGCAGTCGGTCGTAAATGCCGTGAAGGCTGGGATCTCGCTGACGCCGACCGCTCCGACGCCATCGATCCAACCGATTACCGTGCCGACGGGGCCCGGGGCAGTGCAGACGCCATCTCGGCCGGCCCCGGTTGTGCGAGTCGGCCAAACGCAAGCTCAGATCGATGCGGCCTGGGATGCGGCGCATCCGAACGGCCCCTCTAGTCAATTGGTTAAGGTGCCGACCGGACCGGGAGCCACGCAGAACATCACGCCGGGAGCGCCGTCGATTCAGCCGATCAATGTGCCGACAGGACCAGGCGCCACGCAGACGATCTCGGTGTCGATGCATCCAGGGGCGACCACACCCATGAGTCCGACTCCCACCATCATAGCGTCTCTCACGCCTCACGCGCCGCCTCTATCGCCCGTACCGAGTGTGGCAGCGGCGGCAACTCCGACGCCTGATCCGAATTGGGTGGGGATGTGGCCGATGCCGCCGCAACCAACAATCAATGTGCCAATTCCTCCGGGGACCCCGATCTATGTGCCAATTACGCCCGGAGCAGGTAGTGGATCGAAGCCGCTTCCCGATCTTGCGCCTTACAATTCTGGCGGTCCAAAGGTGAATCCACCTGATGTTGCGCCTTACACCACGGGTGGTCCGATAGTAAATCCCACGCCCATCAATCGGCCCGCATGGGACTACCCGCAGCCGGGCATTTTGGATGCGGTTATTCCCACGCAGCAACCTCAGATTTCGGGGGCAGGTAAGCTGGCTAGTCAGCCCGGGCTGGCCCCAACGGGTAGTGGGTTGACGAGTGCCAACTCACAATACTTGACGGGTCAATTGCCGGCTGCAGCTACGGGTGTTTTGAATATTTTGAAGGGGGCAGTGGACGATCTATTTGGCACTTCGCTCGCAGCTAAACCTGCGGCTACTACGCTATACACGAACCTTTTGCCAACTACGCCATCGACTCCGGTGGTGCCCAGCACGGCGAACAAATTCACAAATTACAACCCGACGGCTACGCCATCGACTCCGGTGGTGACCAGCACGGCGGGCAAATTCACAAATTACAACCCGACTACGCCATCGACTCCGGTGGTGCCCAGCACGGCGAACAAATTCACAAATTACAACCCGACGGCTACGCCATCGACTGTCTCGACCCCTACGACTGACCCCGAGCACCGAAGCACATTAGCTATAGCCCAAAGTGGCAATGCGGCTAACGTAGCCAAACCGAATCCTTACACGCCCATTAAGGTGCCGACTCCCCCAGGCGAAGCGACGGTGAGCGGCTCGTTCCCGGTGCTGGCCCCAATCGACACGGGGTGGAAGTTGCCCCCTTCGTCCTCGAGCGCGGTAGGAATACGTACGGCAGCGGCCAGCACCATGGCGAGCTCGCCCATGCTCTCGACGTACGCTCCGACCACATCGATCAAACCGCCTGCAGCCACGACGGCTTCATCGATTTTGTCGCCAAAAGCATCAACAGTAGCTGCGAGGATGCCCGTGGGCATCAAATCTAGGGCATTGATTGGCTGGTGACAGCCCCAGTTTTTTGAGGAAAAAAATGAGAATTTCAGGCATCGCCCCAATCACCGATTGCTACATGGGATTTTACGGCACTGACGCGCCACAATCCACGATGGATAAAATCCGGTGCTCGAAGTACTTGCCCTAC
>Ga0209777_10001098_pt1 | contig 40921 bp, 65 predicted proteins | sample FrelakmetHBP12HB_FD_187147 | JGI IMG/M metagenome (GOLD analysis project Ga0209777, IMG submission 187147) | Freshwater lake sediment microbial communities from the University of Notre Dame, USA, for methane emissions studies -HBP12 HB (SPAdes)... | ecosystem: Environmental > Aquatic >...
CCGCCTTCAGCCCACTTGAACTTCTCGGGTTTGTTCCATGTGGTCTTTCCGTCCTTGTGCTCACCCGACATTTTGTAATCGGTGAGTTGGCGATCAGAGAGAGCAACTCCCGGTCTGTTCGCCTTCTCAATGGGTTCCTTCTTACCGCCTTCAGCCCACTTGAACTTCTCGGGTTTGTTCCATGTGGTCTTTCCGTCCTTGTGCTCACCCGACATTTTGTAATCGGTGAGTTGGCGATCAGAGAGAGCAACTCCCGGTCTGTTCGCCTTCTGAATCAAATGGTTCTCAAACATCATATCACCTCAATACGTCATGTAGTCTATTGCGAAACTACACGCTGCGGAATGTGTCTTAACCAGAACGTCGATCTGATTAAATGGCTTGTCAGCCGCAGTATCAACAACCGGAGTTGCACTCACCACATCGGTTTCTGCTGTTAATGCAACCGCAGCTGCACCCGACCGGCCAGAGTAATACCCGTTGATCTTGTAGTACATCGTCTTGCTTGCACCGTCAATATTGGTGATGACAATAATGGACTTGCCATTAATGCCGCCATACCCTTTTATCGAGAGTGCTACAACATACTCGGAAGTTGTTGTTCCGGTTGTTGAACCGTTCTGTCCTGATATGGTAACGTCGCCCATTGTCGCCTCAATACAGATCTGAGTAATCCGGGAACTTGCCGGTCTTGCGTATATTTTCAAGACATTCAACCGTGATAGGTTTCCAGTTCACTACATCAGTACCGAACCATGACTTAAAGTAGTAGTGCTTGGCTCCGGTTACAATGCCGAACTCTACAAGGTAGATCCACGCACCCGCTTCAATCGCATACCGATATGTCTTTGCCGCTTCTGCCGCATCTACCGCACGAAGGACACCGCTTGAGATAGGTTCTTTCTGGTCTGATACAAGCCAGTGCCGGGTTTCTGCATCCATCTTGTGTAACGGATCAATCGTAGCCGATATAAACAGTGTGGTCTTACTGGTGAACTGCTTAACAATCGGTACAATGATCTTCGAGAACACATAGATAAGTCCAAGATAGATACCGCCGTACATCGCCCATACTGGACTGAAGATAGTAGAGTAGTCGCTGATGTTCTGTAAGGTAATGACACCAGTATTAACCGCAACAACACCTACGATGATTGAGTACACGACAGTTGCCGCCAGTTTACCCCAATCCCATGTTGCACCTTCGTTTAATTTACTTGCGAAGTATCCGATTAAGCCATACGCCAACGCCATTATGATAGCGGTGCTTAAGAGTAAAACATAATTTACGTCCATGAGAATAAACTCCTGATAAATTCTATGATGAGTTCCAACCAGTTCTTTTTATGTACTGGTATCGGTTCGAGAATGACATTCCATTCCGTCACACTTTCATCCACCGATCTTGTATTTGCATAGTACCCGTCTGCACTTACGGTCATGGTATATTTCAATCCTTTTTCAATAGATACTTTTTGTGGAAGATCACCGATCATTATTCCATTGACTGTGAGATGAGCAGGAACATTTGAGGTAACTTGACACGAAGAATGATTACCTCTTGCGATTACGACTTCCGTTGAATCCAGTATTACGAAGAACTGTATTAAGTCAATCGTGTTCCTAAAGAACTCGTATGAAATAGAGCCATACATTCCGCACCAATCTCCCCATGAGTGGACGAGATACAGGTTTTTCTCGTCATACCCGTAGAAACAGAGTGCGTGGAATCCTGCCAGCTCACCTCTCGGATCAGGGAACGAACCATCTCCACCTTCCATCGTAGAGTAGTTCTCATAGATCGGAATAGCACCAAGAACAAATCCTTTGGTTGCGATTGCTGAACAGACCTGTTCCCAAGTGCAGTTCCCACCCGGAGTACCTACTTGCGCCCATCCTTCGGCTTTATGGAGTGCCGCAAACATAGCTGCATCTTCTGGTGAGATTCCGCCGTCTTGTGTCTGTCTTGCACCGGGCGGTAACATCCAGACACACGTACCGTTCTTATCAGTATGCCATTGAGTTTCTAAATTCATGCCGTAGTTACACCATGCTCTTGATGCAAACCTGATCTCTGAACCTGACGGATACGTGACATTTCCAATCTTACGGGATTCCTGATAGAACGATTCTGCGGATGCTGATTGTGGGAACAGTTCATCGTGTAGAGTGCCGATAGAGTCCGTTACGTTCTTCTTGTAACACGATATATCCTCGTTGGTTGGAATGTCTTTCGTCAGTGTCATGTACATTAGGTCATAACAGTATGCTGTACTCTGACCAACACAAGTGCCTCTGAAAGCCTGATCTCTTGGTGCAAGGCACTTCGCATAAGGGTTCTTGTATGCCGGGGGATATGCAAGAACCTCTTTACCTAACATCTGGATTTTTGAGTATGACCAATCCATCGGCTTGCCTTTATACGGTGAATCTAAAATGGGGAGTGGCATTTAAGCAACTCCGTTGATCTTCGCAATACCGGCTTTCGCAACTCCATTTACTTTACTTACTCCTGAGTAAGTTACCCCGCAGAGTTTCGAGATGGCTGTGGTAGAGGGGGTGAGGTATTTGATGATGACGATACCGGATGATCCACTACCCCCAGTATATCCACTATTTGCACCCCCTCCCCCGGAACCGGTATTGGCAACACCATTAGAACCATTACCCGTTCCAACAGCCCCATTTCCCCCAACTTTCGTACCAGATGCAGAACCACCAAGACCGGGTGTAGAACCCGAACGAACATTACCGCCTCCACCCCCACAGTATATTACAGCGGATCCGGTGATTGAATTTGAAATTGCATCCCCACCATTACCTCCTTTTGCGGATGCTCCTGCAACACCAGCAGATCCAGCACCGCCGCCACCACCACCGGGGTATGCCGATGCGCCACCACCGGAAGCACCGCCAGCATTACCCTGTCCATCAGGAGAAGCAGCGCCACCAGCATTAGCGCCACCATTATTTCCACCGCCTCCACCAGATCCACCATCTCCGCCAGTCAGTTGAGTAGTAGAAGACCCGCCGCCTCCACCACCAGTCGCCGTGATAGTTCCAAATACTGAGTTGCCCCCACTGCCTCCTCGTGTATTAAAATCAGCAGTACCAGCACCGCCAGCACCAACAGTTACCGTTACACCCGTTCCGGGAGTAACCGAGAACCCCGTTGCTGTGAGATACCCCCCAGCACCTCCACCGCCTCCAGATTCACAGCCCCCGCCCGCGCCGCCAGCACAAACAAGGTATTGCACTCCATTTACACCAGCAGGCGCAGTCCACGATGTGACACTCGTTCCTTCACCCGGATCGAGCGTAAATATATCTATGGTGTATGCGCCATCGGTTGTCGTTGTTTTCTTTTGATATGGGCTGACCATTATTTCAACCTCTCACAAAACTTCCGGATCTTCTCTGCGTATTTCGGATCGGCAGCGAACACCACCAATGAGCCTTGAGATGAGGATAGCCATGTGACAGCGCGTTTTGAGTTGTGGGTTTGATTATACTCGTCGTGATGGAGAGCAGCCGCTTGTAACATATCCTGTCCGAGTTTCTCAATTACAGGTTGTTCTTTCCACGCGCCCTCTACGAATTGACCGGGCATGGTGATCACGTCAGCTCGATGAAGGTCATGTCAGGGGCAAAGTACATAATGTCCGGGTTGGCAGACAGAGCGTATCCTATTATCTGCACTTGCTTTCCGGTTCCAGTTGGTGCAGTATGAGTAAATGCTCCTGCTGTGCTTGCGTCGGGATATATCGGGCTCCCCGCCGTCAGCGTCCACGCATCGTTTCTGATGAACCCCCTGAGCAGGAATACCCCTGTCTGGTCTGCGCTTATGCTCGCGGTTGCCATCGCCCGCACCGGCATTGTCACACCGGCATTGGTAGCGAGTGCTTTCCACATCTTGCCGTCTGATTTGATGTAGCAGACTTGCCCGATAGTGAGGTTTTCACCGGCGGTCATTGTAGCGGTAATTCCCGACCATGTGGCATCCGTACCAAGTGCCTTTTTAAGTTCGACACTCTTTCCGTCCGCAAGTGTGAGTTCCGCAGAGTGAACGTGATCTCTCCGGGCGGCGGTTGCCGCACTACCGACCGCCTCAGTGCCAAGTTTGGCCGGGGCAGTTGCATCAAATAACGCTTTGAGGGCATAGACGGTTTCGCCGTATGCTATCCCAATAAAGTTGATAAGTCCTGATGCGGGTGCGACTGCCTTTAACAGTAAACCGTGATTTGTCGTGTTTGCATCCCGGTCAGTATTGGACGTTCCTGCAACTGCAAAGGCATCGAGCAGGGTATCCTTTACCGCTTTACTGGTTGGAATGGTCAGATCGTCTGCGCCAATCGTTGTAACAATTGTTTTGTCGCTTGTACGAATGTCCTTATTTGTGGCATTGAACAAACAGATTTCTCCGTCTGCAATACCAGTATCGTTAATTAAGGTTACGTTTGCAGCTTTCTGCATGGCTTCCAAGGCAGTTTCCTCAATGGCGGCTTGGACGTTGGTTGCTGATATTGTCCCTGCCGGTGCGAAGTAAACTGAGGATGCAGTTGAACTTGCAGTCCCACCAGCTACACCATAGGCGATATTCCTGTAATCGTCTGAAGTTACTGCCGTTTGAACAGTTCCATCACCTTTAACAACAATGCGGTATAGCAGTTTGACTTCCGGGTTTAATCCCATGATTGAGATGTCCGGTACTGGTGCTGCCCTTGCTAACGCCGTTGTATTATATCCTGTTCCTCCGGCAATCGTTTCGACAACGAACATGGCACAAGTGCCGTTTCCTGATGATAAGATGTTCTTATCCATCGTGCCGTATAACCAGACATTGACATATTTTGCAGAATCAATATCGGTTAGAGTATAGGAATTTGCTGAATCAACAAACTGCACTCTGGACGTTCCTGCGTTCCAAAGATACGGTCTTGTAGATACCGCAGATACCCGGTTGAATGTTGTTGCACCTATCTGATAGAATATTCTTCCTGCGTGAGCAGTTGGAACATACGCAGACGAGGCCGGTACTGAGAAGTTAATATCTTCGTCCCAAAGAGTACCACTACCGAGAGCAAATGCGACTGTTGGCGTTGCCGGAGTAAACGTAAATGCAAGGCCGGGGGCTTGATACCGGCACCCGATTGTCTGGTGCGCCCATGCGTGCCAACTCAGATTCCTGTCATATCCGTGTCTTTCATCATAGATGTTTCCCACCGTTCCGTTCCACCAGATTGTCGCAACAACAACCGTCGTGGTCAATGCCGGGAATCCTTGGCTGGCAGTAAGTGTTCCGGCAGCGTTCGAAAAGTAGATCCACCATAACCCGACAGTATTTGTTATCTGTGCCGCCTTTGAGGTTGATACGGCAACGGCAGTTCCCTGATAATAATAGGTATATGTGCCGGTAATTGTCAGCGTACGGTCTGGTGTTGAATCCGTCCACGCCAAGACGGAATCAGTACGATTGACAAACCCATGATACCTGTGGCTCTGCTTTACTTGCAGGATGGTTTCGTTGTGGTCTGCCGCTTCGTATATATCTCCGGTTGATCTTGTCGTATCCCACACCATGATAACCTCACGGTGCTACGGATACGTTGTAAGTCAATCTCAGGTCGTTGTTCGTATTGTCCTTTGTCGCAGTAAATTTATACTGGTTGAAACACGCACCGGCTCCGGTGTCGTCAGCTTCCATCCCGAACTGTGCAATTGCAGCCCTGCCGGTAGCTGCGGTGAATGTGAACACCCACGTTATGATCGAGGTTGTTGCACCGTTTACGACTGTCGGGTTAATGACTGTCGACATGAACTTCGTAATGGTCGGAGTCATACTTCCCGGGACGGTGAGAGTTGACCTGGACTCCGCAACAGTACTTGCCGAGATCGCCATGTAATTGAACGATGTGCACGTTCCAGTATCGAGAGCATTTGTGATCGCATCTGCGCCATACTTGCAGATGATGTTTTCTCCGACTTCTCTTGACAATACAATATCGGTACCGGGCTTGAGTTCCTCAGCAATTACCTGACCGATAATCTTTATACCTTCTTTAGTTTCTGTCATGACAACTCCTTTTATGATAATTTTTCATAAACCATGAATGAATCGCGATCTGATCTCAGGTCGTCACCATCATCAAAAACACCGCGCACCTGTACTCGATACTCGCCAACTTCATCTATATCAGAAGCCAATGTATCATACGATAATACTCCTGTGGTGTAATCTATGATACCGGGGGTTTTTGTAAGTAAAGTGCCACCCGGCTTCTTAATTAAAATAGTGAGTGTGGTCTTAGGAGTTAATACCGCGTTGTGCGTAGCAACTGTTAATCTTGCACCAACATCACTCTTATAGACAAGTCCCATTATGTTTGTAAGGTTACAACAAGTTTATATAAAAAGGTTCCGTATATCAAAGTAATGTCTGGAGAAGCGACAGGTGCTTTTGGATTTGGGAAATTCGGGCAGTTTCAGTACGGCATACCCTACGCATATATCCACGACGAGATTACCGAGTCCATATCCTTTACTGAATATGGAGTCCGTTATGTTACCCCTTCACTTACAGGGTTCGGTTACGGACATTTTGGTATTGACTTCCGTTACGGTATCGGTGGCGGCGGCTATTTCATATCTGAATATTATACCGAACACAGCGAATCGTTATCACTCACTGAGGCCATAACACCAGAGTTACAATATACGTATGACGAATCGCTCGGCCTTACCGAAACAATAGCCGGGTTGCTCTCATCCGAATGTAACGAGATTCTACTCCTGATTGAAGAAATTGATAAATATCTCGATTTCGTCTGCAACGAGTCCTTATTGTTCACAGAGTACGGTGTTCGGCAGACTTCTCTTATTCCGGGCGGGTTCGGTTACGGCACTTTCGGCAATATGAGGTTCGGGTATGGAACGGTGCAGGATTTCATTTCAGAGTATTTCAGCACACACGCCTCTACGTTATCCCTGTCAGAACTTTACAGCGTTGAAGCGAATGTCGAGCATACCGACATAATGCCCTTTACAGAGTCCCACGCTTCAAGTTTATTTGCCGATCTTGTCGATACCCTTTTACTTGTTGAGTCTGTAGGTGGATGGTACTCTGCTGAACTGAGCGAGGCATTATCATTAACTGAGATCCCGGTAGGCACATTAGAGGACTCTGAAGTTGATACATTACCGTTTACTGAATCCGATTCGGCCGGGTATGAGTGTGAGTTGACGGAATCTTTGAGTTTCAATGAGGTTATTGCCGGGTATTATGACGCTTCCGAAACGGATTTCCTGCGGTTCGTTGAAGATGCCATTACGATCTATCAGGGAACCCGCGTCGAAGTTACACTCAACTGTCTGCTCGAAACTAACAAGCCCGTATTACTGGACTGCAGACTGTTTACATAAAAAAAGGTTATCCTACCTTTACGACTAACCCGAGATTTTTGGCTGTCCTTCTTACGCAGTCAAAGATGTTCTCATCGTTGCTCTGGAAACAGTGTGACACTTCATCCAAGAACGCCTTTGTTTCTGGATTGCCAAGTGCTTCGGCTTTAACTTCATTTCCGAACTCCATGAAGTAAACTGATACCCCGTCGCCTTCAACGATCATATACCTGTCTGCGCCTGCGGTGTCCGGGGGTTCCGGTTCTTCCCAATCTCCGGCCTCGGGTTTCTTACCTTCCTTTACCGACCACCCCCGCTTCTTACCGGGCTGGCCGCGAACTGGTTTGCTCGCGGCGTTAGATTTAGGGTGCGCGGATTTCCTCTCACTCGTAATGTAATAGTACCCGCCCCTTCCCCCGCGCTTTACTGTTCTTCCTTTTGGTGCTTCGGTGGGTGAGTTGATGTAGACTTTTGCCTTGACGATGTTTTTTGTCGAGGTTACGACTTCGGCTTTCCTGATGAGCCCGATATGATCAGTGATGTAAATTGAATCGCCCTTCCGGTACTGCTTCTCATCATCTTCTCCGAAACGCTGCTCGGTATCCTCTCCACCCTGACCATAATCCTGAAGGTTGACCGGCATGTACCCTTCTGAACCGCCCCCCTCACCGTCATACCTCCCCATATCTTCTTCGGTTGGGCTTCCACCTGCCCCACCGCCAGCCTGCATGATGTTGAACTGCATGATCTGGTCATCCAGTGACTGTTCATCCATCATCTTTAACTCATCACCAAGACCGGATAACCTCATGGCCTGACCCGCTGTAAATCCGAGCCCCATATATTGAGCCAGAGTTGAGGCACGAGTTGAGGCAGTTTGAGATAGTTTCTGATCATCGTCAAGATCAACATCCCTGAGGAATAGGAACTTCCACCCTTTCTTGTAGCCCTTGAGGTATGGTAGGACTTCCCGGTTGATCTTCTTCTCGATATGATCCATCAAGGGGTAAAGTAACCGGCTTTTCGTGATGTTGCGCTTGACATACGCAGTCGCCCGGTTCTCGCCTTCACCCACGAACTCGGCAGGGGAGAAACCCCACATCGCCCAGATCATCTGCGCTACGAACTTCTGGCCTTCCAACCATTGCATGTTGACCAGAGTCTGTGCCAGGGACTCTACCTTCTCCCCGCTCACGGTATGGAGGACTGAGCCGAACCTGTTGGCTCCCTGATTGCTCGCCCGGACTTCCCGGATACGCTGTTCGAGCTGCTGAATGTTCTTGACATTTTCGTGCATCCAGACCAGAGATGGAACCAGACCGTTCTCGAATGTCTTACCGGCCGCCTTCGTGCTGTCAATTAAGTACTGTAACTGGTATCTGAGATACTTGATAAAGTCGGTTCCGTAGATTGCATCTGATCGCGGATACATCATAAAATAGCATATTTCTTCCGGCTGGAATGGGATGTACACGCCCGTCCGGCTTCTCTGCCAATATCTCTCAGTGTACCCGTGTGACCACCAACCAGTATAAGCAGGTTGGCCATGCGTTGCGAAAGTGTGAGATGAGGAATCCAGAGCCCCGGAGGTGGAGAATGGTGAGTTGATGGTCATACTGACCCTGTCCTGTTCTTTCCAGAACTCTGTACCGAGATATGGTTTCATCTCACATAAAAACCCTCCTTGGTTGAAGGTCTTTACCCATACTCCTGCGTCATACCGGACAATATCCCGGACAGCCATTTTCATTAAATCGCCGAAAGCGTCCTGCGGGTTGGGCTGATCCAGAAATTCCATTGCATCTTCTACGACATTTCCGTCCCGGTCAACCACCTTGAACTTCGCGGAACCCATGTAATCCTGAATGGCTTTCTCACAAAGCACGTAATAGGCGTTCCGGGCGAGTTTGTCATTCTCGTTCTTATCAAAGTCGTCCCGGTACACGCCAAGCACGTTATAGTAATTCGAGATCGTGTGAATTGCCCTTCTGATCCCGTCCGTGTCAGTTACATCGACCTTTCCCGGTCGTTCCTTATTCTCGATCTTAATATCGTCGTAACTGGATGGGGACATGTGTACGGATCCTTTTGCCAAGATCTCGTTCAGGATCATCTCCGCGTCATGCGTGATCGGTATGACTTCTGTTGGTGCGCCAAGTGCATGTTGCACACCGCGTTTCATCTTCTGGATGATGTCGCCCGGTAGACTCATGCTTGATAGTTGGTTTGATATAATAAAAAAGTATTGGTTTACTATAAACGCCGCGCGTTCACACCATACTTGGGGTAGCCGTCTGGCCAGTAGTCATCCTCATATTCACTACCAGTACTGAGATCCTCATAGTTACTCAGTACCTCACTCTCATTGTACGTACTGGTCATAGAGTCGGTTCGCCCGATCACATTGACTACTGCGTTCCCCATACCCCACACGCACAGCGCGACGCTCGTTACTATATCATCGTGCATCCCTCTTGGAGCTCCATATCTAATAAGCCCGGTGTCTGACAGGTTGAACTCATAGGATTCGAACTCTGAGACAAGATCATCATTATTTGGCAGTTGCACCAGACCATTGTCCATCGTGCGCATGAGATTTGAGATGAGGAGATTTTTGGAAGTGTTGGTGAACTTGTACGATTCGATAGCAATCCCTGCATCGGTAAGGTCATCATAGATTGTGTCTCCAAGTCCAGTCGTATCAAGTACGACACAGGCATTATTCCAGATTCTGACGGCATCTTTTATTTTATCCTTTTGAAACGTCCAGTCAAGTGTTTTGAATCGCTCTAATTTGACTACTTTATTATTTGATGTGTCTCCCACTGTGAGAACAGTCCAGTCAACATGCCGACCGAGATCGACCCCGATCACATACGACCGGCCTTCTACCGGGCTTTCGTCCCCTTCCGGGTATAGGCATCTGGTGAGGTTGCGGAACACAACTCCCCCGCCGTCTATGAACTTGGCCAGCACTTCCTGCTGATAGACCAACTCGGGAGTTTCCGATTTCATTGATTCAAGTTCAGAACGCGGTAATATCGGGTTATCGTGGCTCGGAAAGCAGAAACTCTTATACATTTCCGATTCGGATCGCTCTTTTATGTATAACTGGTAAAACCAGTTTTTACCTTTTGGAGTGGAGAGGAACCAACACTCTCCGTTTTTGTCTGAAAGCGAAGGGCGCAGAACTTCCCAAACTTCTTCTTTGCATCGAGCCGCTTCATCAATCGCACAGAAATCGAGTCCTTCCCCAACAAGACCGTCAGGGTTATCCCCAGACTTTGCCCAGATGGTACTTCCATTGATAATTTCAATGAACTTCTCACCTTCCTTAACATCTTTAATGAATTTCTTAGGTAAAAGTTTCTTGATCTTTCGCCACATATACATCGTCTGCGGGAAAGTAGGCGAAACGATCCACAAGACCTGATCAGGCTTTGACAGGGCGCGAAGTACAATAACTATGGCACAAAGAGTTGTTTTTCCGAATCTTCGCCCACACGCGACAACTTTGAAGCGATGTTTGTCTCGAAAGATCTCCAGTTGTTTCGTGTGCAACGTTACGTCGAGAGTGTTCCCTGCTACGGGGTTCGGCATTTAAGCCTCCAAGTGCCTTCTGGACGGTCTTCCGGTAATAGTCGAGTGTGTGCTGCATTTCTTATAAAAAGTGTTTTCGCTACACATATTTAAACATTCTCCTTAATTGCCTTCTTCTGGCTCGATTCTTCCCACCGGCCGATTATAGAGGCGCAGAAGCCCGGGTCAAGTTCCATGCACAGGCACTTTCTCCCCTTATTCTCACACGCGATTATCCCGGTTCCGCTACCACCGAACGGCTCAACTACCCATTCTCCTACCTCAGATGAGTTGATGATCGCTCTTTCATAAAGAGCAACGGGTTTTTGGGTGGGGTGCAACGGACTCTTACTCGGTGCGTCGCACTCCCATATTGATACCTCATTTCCACCCCCATACCAAGGATGCGAGCCCTTTTTCCACCCGTAAATGAGTGCTTCATGCCGGTACTTATAATCTGATCTCCCGAACACGAACCGATTTTTCACCCATATCAGGCTCTGGTGGACTTCAAACCCGCTCGCGTTTAATGATTCTGCCAGTACGAAGTAATTATTCCCTTGTGGCGCGAAACAGTAGAACGGTGCACCGTCTTTCATGTGTTTCAGGAGATTCGTGAAGGCATAGTCCCATACCACTTTAGCATCTTCAACGTTCTTATCACCCAAGATACCCGGCCGCGTTTTACTGCTATCTGAACAATCATGTCGCATTTCCTCCACACTTCCGTAATCTACGCCATACGGAGGATCAGTGACCATCAGTGAGGCGACCCTGTCGCCGAACAGCATTTTTACATGCTCCGGGTCAGCCGAGCTCCCGCACATGAGCCGATGCTCGCCTAAGATGAATACATCTCCCGGAACAATGCCAGATCCATCTTTTGCCAGTACTGCTGGATCGTCGCCGTCCATCTTTGAGGGGATGCACCTCTGCTTTTTAATCCGATCAATAAGATCTTTGACCTCCGGATTCGTTGTAGTAATACCCGCGATGAGCGCAGCGAGTGCCTCGTGGTTGCATTTAGCCATCGCGGAAATCGGGTCAAACGAGGCGAGGATAGCGTTTTCTTCTTCTTCTGTAAGCTCCACGACCACAACTGGTATTTCCGTTTCTTTGTTCTTAAAGGCAAGTTCGACTCGCAAGTGACCGTCGACAAGACGGCCGGTGGTTTTGTTGAGTATAACCGACTGTACCCACCCGACCTCGTTGAGTACACCATTAAGACCCGCCGCCTGTTGACTCGGATGCTTTCTCCAGTTCTTCGGGTTCTCCTTCAGTTCCAACGGACTCATCATCCGATTCTCTACTATCCTGTTTTTGTACGCCATTTTTCCTCACAAATCTCCCACCGGCTCCATGCGTGGTATTCCGCGACTCCGCGCTCGTTCCTTCCCTGACCGGCAAATTACTCATAAGGTTGTCCATCATCGGACTTGTCAAAAGAGACTCCGGATCATCCTGCAGCCGTTCCCTGACCATCGCTTCCATGATGATGTCGTTCCTCGCGTTGTTAATCCGGCCCTTCTCGACCAACGGAACGACCGGGATCTCTATCACCTTCCCGTCATACCCCATTTCATTTATTACGACCGTTAAGTTCGGTTTCATCTCCATCGCAAGATTCGGGTCGGCATACTGCTGTTTATGCCAGTTCATCAGCATAATCGCATAATCCTTTTTAATTTGAGGGCTTGCCGTTTCAATGTCGAAGGCGTAGGAGTAGAGCACACCGTTAATTTCATTCTCTAACCCTTGCTTTCCTGATATGAACACATTGACAAAACGCCTTATAAGTGCATTTCCACCCGCATTTAGGAGACAGGTTCCAAGCGGGTTCTGTCTTGATTGACTCAAGGCCATCATCGGGCATATATCAAAAATTTTACACTTCTGGTTGCAGTGCGTCCTGTTTTTAATCGCATTTATTAAAGAAGTGCCAGGATTCGGCTTGCCCCGCTTCTTCATTCTCTCTTCATTCGTGAGTTCGTGCCGAGCCATCAGTAACCCTTCCCAACCATCGGTTCCAGACTCTTTGTGACTTCTTCCCTCAACTTCTTCCAGAACGCATCATTAAACATTACAGGCACATCACTACTTGGAACGGGCGTATTCATGAACTTTTCCCGAGCAGTTGGGATGCTTGTAGCAGGTTTGCTACACTCCGACGGTAGCAGGTTTGCTACAACCGACGGAGTACATAGTCGCGCCTCCATTTCCATTATGCCCTTACTCACCGACGATCCATACTTGAGAGCGACACTCTCGGCCTCGTCCGTCAATCTCATAGGTTTACTTGGCATGTAGCAGTATGTAGCAGTAATGCTATTTTAATGTAGCGATTTGTAGCAGTCCACTTACTGAAATTTTTGTGAGAGGGTCTTGGCTGTGCTTTCCACACAAGTTCACAGTTGTGAATATCAAGTGCACTTGCGCAAGTGGGGTTGCGTTGACTCAACTCAACTTGATGACAGGGTATATATACGGGGTGTGGGCAGGGTGCGTGGTGTGGGGGGTATATATGGGTTGTCCAACGACGGGGCATATGACAAGGTATATATGCTAATACGGCGTAGTATATGTATGGCAGGGGTGGTGGGGGAAGTCGCCACACCGAGCCAAGTATGCACCACCGATATACGACCTTCGGAAAAGCGTAGTACCAATCGCCGACAATACCTGAACCCACAGGCCGGGCGTACACGGGAACCGCAGGGAAGCATGAGGACGATAGCGCGTCGGTACTCGCCGATGATATGCCTATGAGCGCACTGCACCCTTGATCGGGATGTGCCGGGTGATGGTGGGAAAGGGGCGCGTATATCGGTTTATTTCTCCATATCTCTCCGTTTTAAACCGTGTGGATTATTTGGCTATTTCTGTTGAATAGATGGGGGTAGCCATATTGATCCATTCATATACGGTTATTAGATCTTTCCTTATACGGTAAGGGTATTACGATTCGATGATGTTGAGCCTTGAGTTGAGCATCCCTTTGAGTTGTATATTCCCGGAATGGGTGAAAGTCCCGGTATAACGGAGTTGAAGAAAAATGGAAAACATTGGAACAGAGTTAAAGGCAACGCTCGACGAACAATACGAAGAACTCATCGGTGCTATCTATGCCCGACAGGGTGAGATTGATCGTTTGAACACTGCCCCAAAAACCCGGTCGGTTGGCAAAGCGCACTATGAAGCAGTTAATGCTGATTCCCAAGACGCGGTCGATATTGCAGCGGCAATTTCGGCAGGTGGCTGGTCAAAAGCATCGATTGACTTCCAAGTCGGAAAGAACATTGTCCGCAGGGTTGCCGCAGAGAAGAGCGAGTCGGTTAAATCCACGCTCGGTGAAATTGACAGCCACATCAAAGAGGTTGTCCGGTCAATGCAGCAGGTCGCGCTTTCGGAAAAATCGACAGCCCGGGTTCGGGGTGCAAGCAGCGGTGGCTCACATGCCATAACCAAAGCATGGTTCGATGCTCACCAGAATGAGTGCCCGGCCGGTATGGCTGTAGCGTGGGATGACCAGAACAGCAAGATCACATACAACCTGCCAAAGGGTGGACGCGGTGCGACAGTGAGTCATGGTGCGCTGAATAACATTCTGAAAGCGTTTGGTGGCCGTAACAATGAGATGAGCCACGATGAGCCGGTCGAACAACCTGTAGTCAAAGAGATTCCAAAGAAAGTCTCCAAGAAAGCAGGTAAAAAGTAACCCAATTTTTTTAATTTACCCGGTTCAGTTCCGGGGTTGGGTGTCTGCCCGAAAGGGCAAGAGTTAAATGAGTTAATGGAGACACATGATGATATGATGGATGTAGCTATTCCGTTACTTCCTACTGGACTGAAAGGAGATTATCGTCCGCGTACGTATGATCTCCCTACAGTAAAGGTCAATGATGGGTTCGGGCTTATCCGCAACTGGCTTGTACCCTGAGACTCTATTGCATTATCCCCTCATTCAATAATCTATTTTTTAGCCCGGAATGAGTCGTGAGTTGAGTAAACTAATGAGTTGAAAGGTTCACACTCACGGAGCTCACCGATTGAGAACGGAGTTGTAAAATGTTAAACATGGAGACACAAAAAGTCGGCCGGAACGTTCAGGGATCGCTCTGGACAGAAGTCGAACCCGGAACCAACATATTTGATGACAGAGCCATTCGTGCTCAGCAGAAGAAAAATATTCTTCCTGCGTTCCGAGAACTCGTTGATGAGTGGGTTAAGACCATTGGAGACCGACCGACCGCTGCATCAATCACATCGACAGATCAGTCAATGATCGCAGAGGCTTACAACATCGAGAGTGAGTTGATCTTTAATGAGCAGGCAAACGATCCTGACTTTGAAGGCACTCCGGTACGCCGCAAGAAGGTTGACCGATGGGATGCGACTATTGAGATCGATGGTATCACCATTAAGACTCAATGTGCAATCACAGACGGAATCGTGACCCTCCACCAGTTTGAGTGATCGTTATGCGATCTCTCGTAAGAGCGATCAGGAACTATCTATTTTTCCTGAAGCAGAGGGTTGAATTATGGATGTAGTCTGGTATAAAAAACCACACTGGTGTCGGTTCAAATACTGGCTCGCAAGAGAGTTGACCAGTATCGCTTACGACATAAGCCATGATGGTTACGAGCAGTTCATTTATGACAATGACTACGCATACTGTCCGGACTGCGACAGAGCGAGGCACTGATGAGCCACATGAGCGAATTATCAGCCAAGCGCGATCAGGGCATACTCACACCTGAAGAGGAAGAGATACTGTCCAGATTGGAGGCCGATGAAGATCGGTATTTCGAGGTGAAAGATGAGCCACAGAGCACGTATCCCGATTGAAGATCTTGTCGAAAGAGCGATGGATCACAAGAAAGATGACTGGGAACAATGCCAAGGATGCAACATTGTATTCCATTGGGATAAGATACCAGAGGTACTCTGTCATAGTGAGTGTCATGGTGAGCCTAATCAAAGGCCTGAATCAGTACCGTATGCTTGGATTTGTCCTGAGTGTGGACATAAAAACGATCTTTAATTTTTTAACCCGGAATGACTGTTGAGTTGAGGCTCGCGGTCACGGAGTTATTGAGATGTAAGTGGATTGCTCGCGTCCAGACTGTACCTTATGGTGCTTCATCTGGTGTAAGACGATGGTATCCCATTCTCTTTGAGACGGAATGAGGATTGAGTTGAGATTCGTCCTCACGGACTCATACGATATGAGAACGGAGTTGAGATCAATGGAAGAATACAATTTTTCAAACACAAGCAGACTCGCAGAAATTGCGGATTCTCTTGATATGTGCCGCCGCGAAGAGTCTTGGTACAAGGATGCCAAAACCGGCCAGTTCGTGTCCGATAAGAAACGCCGCGACATTGTGAACCTGAACTCAGGGGAACGTGCCGCAGTCGTGTCAAACATCTATCACGAATATCAGCACCAAGATGTTATTGAACAAGTCGCTGCATCGCTTCAATCTGCAAAGATTGACGGACACGGTGCGGTCTACGATATGGGAGACCGGATCATGTGTGCGATCTACTTCGATAACGTGACTGCACTCAAAGATCCGCGTTCAGAACAGGGTATCAAGATCGGTGCGATGTTCCGTAACAGTTACAACAAACAGAACTCTGTTACCGGAGCCGGTTACTTCATGAGAATGGAGTGTCTGAACCAGATGTACCTCGGCAACCTTATTGGGGAACTGAAATTCTCTGAAAGGCACACCGGAAGCATCATTGAGGCACTTCCAAACTCAATCGCACGGTTCACTGATAATCTGCTCATGCGAACTCAGTTGGTTGCTGACTCCATCACGATTGCGAACGGAGTTAAAGTTCCGTTCAATACCCGCGAGCAGCGACTGCAGACCATGATTGCGATGGTTGACCACAACAAAGTTGGTGAGATGATTGAGGCCAAACTGACCACGCTCGAACCAACCAAGTGGGACATATACAACGCGATAACTGCGGTAACAACTCATGAGAGGATGGCCGACGGTGTCCGCGAGAGGATGCAGAAGATCTCTGAAAGAGTCCTGGCTCCATCATATCGGATCATGCCAGCTATACTGGTGAGATCATGAGTGAGCGACCACCTGTTGACTACACACTGACTTGGAATTGTACGTTTAACATCTCCGGCAAGATGCAGGAGATTTGTTTAATGACGGACGACTTCGAGGAAGTGTATGCAGAGTATCTGCGACTCAAGAAGGAGAACAAGACGGTTGTCTTTGTGAAGCACGAACTCCACACGAAAGGCAAGATGCTTTTCACTGCTGAGATGTTCGGAATACCTGTTGCGCAGCCAGACCCCGTAATCGATGCGGAGGCCAGACCTCCCGGGTGGATGCCTGAGCACAACAGGAAGATTGCGGCAAGGTTGCTGCGGGAACCCCCGGCGCATAAGATATGACACCGCAAGAGTTACAAAAGGTACTCAATGAACATGCAACATACGAGCGTAACCGCGACTCGGTGTGTGTGTTCCTTGGTGGCCTCATTCTTTTGAGTGTCGGGGCATTGGTGTATATTGCGAAGTGGGCGATAGGAAAGGCCAAGAACCCTGCCTATAAGCCACCATGTAAGCCACGTGCCCCTGTTATTACACAGAGATATAGAAAATAATATTTTTTGACCCCGGAATGAGCCGTGAGATGAGCCGTAAGGTGAGTTTCTGGTTCACGGAGGACACCGAAATGTCACGGAGGAACTATGGATATACAAATTGGAGGAACGGTTGAACACCAGACCACCAATAGCGGGAAGATCACTATCGGGACTCCCGCTCGCGGGGGTGAAGTGTATTTCACGTTCAACCCGGCTGACTTTGAAAGTCAGAAAGAACGTGCAGAGAACGCGATCCGGTTGTTAGAGTACGCAAAGTATCTCTATCAGAACCCGGAGAACGTACCGCCAGTGATGGTGAAAGCCAGAGGCGCGTCTGCGAAGGTGGGTTGATGTGGGTACTTACCGTCATTGACGAAGGTATAATTGAAAAATACCTTGAGTTCAAAGAAGAGAAAGAAGCAATCAATGTTCAACTTGCACTCGTTGAGAACGGGTGTATGGTAAAGAGGCGGTGGGTATGACCTTCCTTTCGTTATGGGAGTTGAAGCACATTATGTCGATGCTCAACGAACACGATTGCCCGGTCTGTAATGGGATCAGGAAGAAACTCGAACCCGCGATTGCTGAGTTGGAGGTGATCCTATCAAACGAGTCGGACAAGTAAGTGCTCTGCAGTTTGGGTTTATCTACATCGGTGGTATTCCCTATAATCCTGCAAAAGTCAAACGATTTGTCTCAAAAGGTGCAGGGATTAAAATTAAAGATCTCATCATCTATGAGGCCGATGAAGATCGCGTACTCTCATATATTAAGAACGCCCTCTACATCGATTCGGTTGAGGAGAAACGCATTATGAAAGAATTTGTCAAAGCAGCTGAACTTGACCGGGCTCGCATGTCTGAGTTCGTGGGGGTCGATAAAGAGATCCTCAAGCAGCTCGCTGAAGAAGGTATCGTCATTACCAACGACGGTATGAAGTTATGCCCGGCTATTAATGACTTACCAGAGGAACCGGAAATGGAGTTTAATCCTGAAATTGATTTCGACCCGGAAGTGCTGAGAATGCTCACACCCGACCAGAAACGCACACTGAGTATCATCCTGCAGTCCAGCCTGAAGATCAGTGCTGATGTGGTTACAGAAGATGCCGATCTTGATACCATCAAAAAGATCGCAAAGGATCTGACCGTGTGGATTGACCGGAACTCAACCGGCATACTCACATCAGAGTATATTCAGAAGGTGGTTAAGAGATGAAGTTTTGTCTGAAACCCACAGGCTACATTGAAGTAACCGGAATCAAAAAGGTTGTCGAAGATCAGAAATTCGTCTGGCTCAAGAAAGATGTTCTGGTGAAGTCCGGCACGATCAAGACGACCAAGTGGTTCAAGTACTCACTCTCGAAAAAGGGAGTGGTCGGTAAAGATGTTCTTCTCGTACACTCTCTAATCGAGATGCACACGAAGATCGAACAAGCATGTTTCCGCAAGAGATCGAAAGCATGGATCTCAGGAGATGTGATCAACATCACTAATAAGGTGGGATGATGCCTAAAACAAATGTATCAATTCCCACTCCCACCGGATATTACTCCGGTAATATTTTTGGACTGATTGCCCCGGCATACCTCGCACTCTCAAAGGTAAGTCCAATTATGGCTGATGAGATGCAGAAGAGGATTGCTACCGATGCAGAAAGCCCGGAAGATGTTAAGAGGATTGTCAAAGAATACATCACCTTAACATAATTTTTTCCCCGGAATGACTCATGAGTTGAGAGATTCTGAGTCACGGAGGAATTAATGAGTAGGAAACCAGACTACGTTTGTTATCCGGGAGATGCCCGGGTACGGAAGTATGGATGGCACAAGAACAAGTTTAGCGGTTATATCTCTCTTGTAGAAGATACCGTCTGGCTGTCTGCTGTCCTGTCAAAGCATGAAGGAAGAGGTAACTTATCCCGGTTGATTCGAGAACTTCACAAGAAGTACCGGATTAAAGTGCCGGGGCCGTTCCCAAGAATGGAGGCGATCTGTGAACATCTCGGATTCAGAAAGACTACAGAAGAGTTCCCCGAAGTCGGAGAGCCAATTACCGTCTACGTCCTCGACAGAGAAGATATGGTACTGTGATAACAAAGAGTGTTTCGTACACAGTTCAACCGTACTCTCGAACAACCATTCAGAGAGTAAGAAATGTCCTCTTTGTAAAAGGTTGATGAGATCGGATACTGTTAATGTTATGTTGTTGTTGTTATGTTAAAAGAATGTAATAATAATAATAATAATAATGTCGCGTATGGGAGGTCTTGGTAGGTACCTATAGGTACCTACGGCGTACATACCGCGTATATATCCGGTATATACCGAGTAGGTACCTATAGGTACGTACCGGCCACATCACGAACATAAAATAAAAACATTTATACGGTCATACGTCGTAGGTTCAAACGTATCCAACGACGGATACAGGATGATTGAATGTGAGAAGAGGAGGTGAGGGTTGGGAAGCCCCACACCAGTAGAGATAACCAATTCTTCTATTGGTGTCAGTCTTTCTTATACCTATCGGTATGAAGGTGGTATTTCCACTATCCTCAAACGAGGAACAAATCAAGAAACTCAAATCAAGTGTTCCAGAAGGCCAGTGGTCTAAGTTCGTATGGGATGCAGTTTACGAGAAACTTGAGAAGTGTGAGTTGAGCAAAAGACGGAGGGAATGGATTGAGAAAGAAGTTACCCCGAAATTTAAAGAACTGAGTTATGGGATGTCTTTTGGCACTCTCATGATGCTCTTGAAAAACCAAGAGAAACGAGAACTGTTCATTAAACATCTCAATGATGCCGAGATGCCAGTTACCGACGAAGAACTTATCGAGATGATTAACAAGGAGGCCAGTGATGACAGCCGACCATGAAAGAGCGTTCCAAGTAGTCGCGGATGCCGATCCTAATACTTATTGGGAGAGACACCTGAAGAGTAACAATCTCAATGAGTTGTTCAGGATAGAGCATAACTATCCACAGGAACGGATCATAACCATCGACGTAAGTAAAGTCTTACAGATGGAGATCTGGGCGGAAATTCTCAAAAAGCCACTCGGTCAGGAAGATCATATCTTTGACGCAGCTCGAAAGATTATGAGACGAGCAGATCATGGATACCCATCACTCCGCGCCCGTTTTATCAACGTAACCAAGAAAGTCAAGATAAAAGATCTCCGATCCGGTGATGAGAAGAAACTCATATCAATTAAAGCACTCGTCAAGCGCGTAACCGAGATCCGCCCGAAGATCGTAACTGCTCATTATATGTGTCCGGCCGGTCACGTTCAGATGGTGAACGAGAAGAACAATACGATTCTTCCACCGAGAGCCTGCACCATTAACGGGTGCGACTACCGGACATTTGACCATCTCGACAACCGCGACATAAAGATTGACCGGCAGTGGATCTACATTCAAGACCCACTCGAGGACTTAACCGATGGTGGACAACCTTCATTCCTGAAATGCGAAGTCGTAGAAGATCTCTGCGGCCACGTAATGGCAGGAGACCGGGTCATACTTAACGGTGTTTACAGATCAGTACCTGTTTACAAGCAAGGTGTACTGACTGCCGGTAAAGACGTATTCTTCGATGTTAGGGGAATTGAACTCGGAGAACGTGAGTTTGATGAGGTGAGATTGACCGATGAGGACTTGGTACAGATTACTGAACTCTCCAAACGAGAGAACATTTACGAAACGCTCTGTGAGAGTGTCGCCCCTTCAATATTAGGGATGAAACTACTCAAGCAAGCAATCGTACTGTTACTGTTCGAAGGAGTAACCCGTACGCTTAAAGACGGGGTGATTAACAGGGGGCATATTAATGTACTATGCGTTTCTGATCCGGGGATGGCGAAAACGCGCCTTCTCAGGTTCGTGGCGTCGATTGCACCTCGCGGGGTATTCACGAATGCTACTACGTCTACGAAAGTCGGTCTTATCGCCCCCATTGTACGCGACGAGACGACCGGCGAATATACAGTGCAAGCCGGGGCGTACATGATCGCCTCCGGAGGCATACTGTGTTTAGACGAAGTAAGCGAACTCACAAAAGAAGATTTCAAGTACCTCAACGAGGCGATGGAAGATGGTGAGGCGCATATCACTAAGGGCGGGCTTAACATTACGGTCAAGACGCGAGCTTCGCAACTGGCGGCTTGTAATCCCACTGAGGGATCTTTCGATCCGTTCCGTCCACTGGCGGCTCAAGTTAAGATACCGGAAAGCACGCTTTCGCGTTATGACCTCAAAATCTTATTACAAGACATTTCAGAGGAAGTAAAAGACCGGGCGATGATTAACCACATCACCAACAATCACATGGATGGAGTTGACCTGGCAAACTTGCTCGACCCGGTGATGATGAGAAAGTATATCGCTCACGGCCGGACGTTCAAGCCGAAACTCACGAAAGAGAGTAAGAAGGTGATTGACGACTATTACGTGGCGATCAGGAAAGAGATCGGGAATGGCGATCAGATGAAAATAACTCCCCGGCAAGGTACAGCCTGTATCCGGCTTGCAGAAGCACACGCTCGCGTACGATTGAGTGATGAGGTGAGTAAAGAGGACGCTGAGTCAGCAGTGAGCCTGTTTGACCAGTGTTTCAGGAACATCGCAACCGACCCGGTGACCGGGAAGGTTGACATGAGCCGGACAGACCACAAACCGTCCCGGGAGAGCATGATGAGTGCCTTATTCCGGACAATCAAAGAGATCGGGTCTGGTGGAAGTGCAAGTGAAGCGGCTATTCTTACTGCGATGAGTAAGTACGATGGCGACAAAGTCCTTGCGTTAATCCGCGACCTGAAGAACGAAGGTAAACTATTCGAGCCCAAGAACGGCGTATGGAAAGTGATGTAAAATGGCATACAAAGGACAGAAGAAAGCCGCAAAGAATGTGGCGCAAGAAGAACAGCCAAAAGAAAAACATAAGTGCAGTATCTGCACAGAGGACGCGGTAATCATCCACAATGGAGAGGAATATTACTGCTACGATCACTACCGCCTCCGGCTTGAATCAATAAGCCACAAAGATACAGTGGAGAAGGTCAAGCGCGGAGAGGGGTGTAAGAGCATACTCGATAATTACCCGATGAGAGAGTGAAATGGGATACGCGAGAAAACGAGTATGGATCTTGTGCGGAGGGTGCAAAGAGATGTTCTCCCTCAATCCATCAGAGTACAGAAAGAGGATCAAACTCAGTGGGGGGAAACCCCCTTGCTGCTCAATGGTATGCAGTCAAAAAGTGAGGCGATTAAAATGTCAAGAAACGGAAGAGTAAGCCACGCAGAGCACACGCGGAACCAGAGGAACAGAGAACGAGGCGGGTATGACCGGCCTCTTGTCCTGTATTCATTGGAAGAGGCCATAAAGATAGCACAATTACCACCCACAGAAAGTAATTTATACTCAACTCACTAATCATACTCACTGTATGAATTACCCGAAGTGTGGAATTGATGGGTGCGGGAGTAAACGCTTCCGCAGAGTTGGAATGATTACAGGAAAGAAACCACTCATAATGTATCAGTGTTCTTCAGGCCATATACACCTGAGGTACAATGAGATCGTAAAGACAGAGGACGTAATGGCGGTGCTTAAGGATGAAAGCAGCGGATCTGAATAGGAAGAACATATCGATCCATCTGGACACATACGCCCGGTTAGGATCGTATGGAACCATCAACGATTCTTACAGTGAAGTAGTAGATTTAATTATCGACTTCGCAGAATCAAGGGGTATGAATAGGGAGGCGTTAATTGCGTTCCGTTCACCCAAGTCAAACACATAACACAACGTATATATACTATACGGTGTAATATGTATATGGTGAATGTGGGGTGTAACTATCTCACAGGATGGGTGGCGTAGGAAAGGGATACTTCTACCTTACACAGAAACTCGCAGGGGCTTGCCCCTCCGTTTTAACCCCTTTCCGACTTGTTCCCCCATCATTCTTCAACTCCGTTTAACTCCGTGACTGAAGATTGAGGCGGTGTAGTTCAGAGTTACTTCGAACTTAAGATCCGAATACTAAACCTCTGAACGATTGTTCCCCTCTTTAATGAGTTTCCGTGGTGTAGTGGTTATCATGCTTAAATTTCCTATATCGCCTGTCCCTCGCTTGCGATGGTGAAGATGTGGGTTACTTCGACTTTGGATCGAGCGACTCGGGTTCGACTCCCGACGGAAACACTGTGGCTACGGTGTAGCCATAACAACTGATGAATGAAATTGGTTGGATTATCACAATAGGGTAGCGTTGTTCAGGGTTACTCCGGTCTCAGCCGGGTTCGATCCCGGCATGGGTGCAGACTGCATCCTTTGGGTTAGTCCCATAAATCAACCCTGAACGCTTGTTCTCCCTTTACAAGAGTTCCTGTAGCATAATGGTAGTGCGTTATTACACTCTCTGACTGTCCCTCGTTTACGATGGCGATTGAAAGTGTTACTTCGACTTGTAACCGAAAGATCCGGGTTCGACTCCCGGCGGGAACATCCATGATGACAGCGGTTCATAACCGCGATGATGGACGAGTGGAGTTGCTTGTTACCCAACTCTGTACACGGATGACGTTTAGGGGTAGGCATGGAGCCGTACAGGGTTCGAGTCCCTGTCGTGTACATTTAGAGAAGAGAAGTCCGGATACCTTATCACAGGAGTTAATGATAATGGCGAAGTTTAATTCTAAGAAGCCTACTTCCAAGACGGTAAACGATGCCGGTGGAGTGGCATATCAGCCGACTGATAAAGTTGAGTTGATGCTGATAACTATGAGTTTCTTAATGAGTGGTGATTCCTATTACACCACCGAGAAATCAGTAGAGAATAAGATCAGAGAACTCGTAGCCCGGATTACGAAAGTCGATCCGCTCTACGTGCTGAAACTTGCGGTGCATGCCCGTAATGAGATGTACCTCCGGACAGTTCCGATGTACCTCATGGTCGAGTATGCCAAGCAGGGAAGCAAGACCAAGGGGGCGTACAAATATGTCCCGCACATCATCAAGAGAGCAGATGAACCCGCAGAAGCACTCGCGTATTACATGGAGAGTACAGGTTCAAGGAAGATTCCTGCCATGCTCAAGAAAGGCCTTGGTGATGCCTTAAATCGCTTTGACGAGTACCAACTGGCAAAGTATAACCGGGACGCGAAAGTGGCCTTAAAAGACGTTGTGTTCCTTTGCCACCCGTATCCAAAGGATTCTGCGCAACAGGTACTCTACGACAAGATCGTAGCGGGCACACTGGAAACCCCTCTCACATGGGAGACGGCGATCTCAAAGAACGGCTCATCTCAGGAGTCATGGACTAAGATTATCCCGGAAATGGGGTACATGGCCTTGCTGAGAAACCTCCGGAACTTCCACCAGAATAAAGTTGACCCGGACATGTACGTTCCGATCATTGAAGATCCAAAAGCCATCAAGAACTCAAAGCAGTTTCCATATCGGTTCTATTCGGCGTATCGTGAACTTGAGTTGAGAGGTGCACCAGTGAGAGTGCTTGACGCGGTGCAGACGGCCATGCAGACTTCGGTACATAATGTTCCTGAGATACCTGGCAAGACTGCAATATTCAGCGACAACTCCGGTTCAATGCACTCCGGAGTATCGGGCAAATCGAAGATCAACCTGATTGATATTGCCGCTCTGTTCAGCGCGATCTCATTCGATGTGTGCGCGAACAGTTATGTGGGCGTGTTCGGCGAGAGTTACGCACAGGTTCCGTTAAGCACGAAGTCAACAATTCTTGACAACATGCTGAAGATCAAGAATACCGATGTGGGGCACTCAACCTATGGGTGGAAGGCGATCAGGAACCTCCGGACTTCTGGACTGAACGTTGACAGGATCTTCGTGTTCAGCGACATGCAACTCTACAACGAGTCAAGTTACCGCTCAAGCGAAACGCTCAACTCAGAACTCACGGCATACCGGAAAGAGATTAATCCGATGTGCAGGCTGTATTCATTCGACCTCTCAGTAGGTGGAATGTTACAAGTTCCGCAGGGCGACCCACTGACCTGTAACATATCAGGATACTCGGACTCGGTCTTTAAATTCATCAATATGTTCGAGGCCGACAAAGTGAACATGCTCAAGGAGATCGAATCATTCAATCTCACACACGATTTCCTCGGTAGAGATTTGACTGTAAAGGGGGTGAAGAGTGAGTGAGATAATGTGTAATGAGTGCCGGTATGAGAGGGAGTGTTTTGCACCCCTGAAACTGGCACAGAAGTTCAAGAACATCTGCCGGCAGAGCCGCAAGAAGAACGTACCGCAGATGAAGCTCAAGGTGGAGTAATGTCCACCCCTATTTTATCCGGTCGCTGTAGTATGTGCGGTGAGTGTTGCACCAAGATTAACCTCGGACGAGTTGCACAATTCAAGGAAGAACAGAAAGAGTATCTTCGCGCTCATGGAGTGATTGAAGATCAGGGATTCTTCCTCATCCCGTTCACATGCCCTCATCTCAAGACTCACGTTGATGAGTTCGTATATGATGGAATCTATACCCCGGCAGATGATATACAATTTACGCGGAAGTGTAACATTCACGACAAGAAACCCAAGATCTGCCAGAAGTTTGACGGTAAGAGATACAAGAACCACACGATCTTTTGGGTTCCGCGAGGATGTAATATGGTAATCGGACAAGAATCTCCCGGGAAAAACACCAAACGGAGCCCATAAAATGCTTTTTAAGAGGTATCACATCTACCCCATGCACATAGGCATGAAGATCTATACCCGTCGCATGTGGAAGAAGCCGATGGTTTCAATAGGCAAATGGTATGACGTAACTCATAAGATGATGTACTCCCCGGAAGATGTTGTCGGGAAGATCTATGTCGAGGGATTGTACCGGCAGCCTCTTGGAATGATGACCGAGAAAGACGCTTTCATGGAGGGGGGGTATGACCGGGCAACGTATTTCAAAGTCCTCGACGAAATAAACAAATCGCCTATCCCGCAGACTACATCCGTATGGGTAGTGAAGTTCAGGTTCGTGCTCAGTGATATTATCAGTGAGAGTGAGTTAAGGAACGATTACTTTATGGACTGGCAATCTCACATGAAGGCTATGGGTCAGGACTTGCCTTTACAGTGGAGGAAATAATGGCTGATGTTACTATGGGTGCGTTTAATAACCCGGCCAAGAGGCTCAAACGCCTCAAAGAACAGCATTCTCAACTCAAGGCTCACGTTGCTGAGTTAGAGGATAAGATCGGAATACTTGAGCATGAGATGAGTGAGTGTGAGAGGCTTACAACAGAACTCAAGGAACGAACTAACGAGTGGGAAAATGCCAGACACGATCCATAGCGTAACCTGTCCACAAGCCACCAGAACAAAGAATCATAGGAAACGTCTGCGGAAATGGTGGGATTCTAAAGAGTGGAAAGCCCATGTAAAAGAGGCAACGGCAGGAAAATCGTGTGAAGTCTGCGGGTGTAAAGCCGGGCAAGTAAAAGGAGAGAGAAAACCGGCTGTCCTTACCATCAATCACCTGTTCAGGAATCTTTACAATGACCTTGACGAGTACATGAAATGCTCAGTTGGACGCACAGAAATAACCTGTACTACCTGTAACTGGATGTTTGAAAGTGGGAAGGATGTTTGTCAGGTCTGCCTTTCAGATACAGTGGCGAAGTACAAGCATTTCCGAGAACCCATGTGCAGAGCGTGTTTCCACAAAGCACACCCAGAGATTAAGGAACTTCAGAAGAAGAAGGAACTGGAAAAGAAGGTACTTCAGAAGAAGTTACGGGATGCTGAAAATGAACGGCAAAGGAAGGCATACGAACTTTGGAAGTTGAAACAGTCCTGCAAGACACTATCATACAAGGAATGGAAAGCCAAGAAGATTGCTGATGGAACGTGGGAAGAACGCAACAAGGACGGGTGGACATGACCGACTTCATAATCAGTGATGAAATGTTGCAGCAAGAAGTGTATAATGGGAGAATCCCGTTATCTGTTGCAGAAACAATCCGTTCCCGCCCGCTATCCTCTGCATTGAAAGCGGAGAGAGAGAGGATATACAAAATACTGGAATCAAAATCGGTTGAATATCACGGAGCACCAGTAATCCATTATAGTGAAATCGAAGATATTTTCCTGCGGAGTGAGCAACCATGACATCAATACGCAGATGCGAAAATTGTTTTTATGGGAGAGTAGAAAAAGAAGAGGGATTCGGCACACATAGGTATTGTTCTCATCCAGACTTCCAGTACCGCAACTCAAAGAGGATGCTGTTAATTGGGACAGAAATTAACCATATTCAAGAACATGGCTGTGTGTGTTATCGCACCAATCTCCCGGAAGAAGGAACATGTAAAGTGGTTTATTGTGGAATACAACAGGGGATGTGCGCATTTCTTCCAGAACAACAACCATGTCCATTATTATTTCCCAAGAGGTTAGAACCATGACCATGAGTGAATATGTGATAACGAAAGAACAGTTAGAACGTGCGTTATACAGGGCGTTTACATTAGAAGATTCGAGAGATATTCTTACCCGCCCACTATCCTCTGCATTGAAAGCGGAGAGGGAGAAAGCCCTTATACCGATAAAAGCCGTCTATGATCGATTTTCCCATCTTGACAAAATATTATCTGCGAGAGATCCAGATTGTCCTATGAGGCAATGTTATTCTGATATATGGATTGTGATAAAAGAATCTCTGCGGGGTGAACAACCATGACGCGATGTTGCGAATCTTGTAAAAATGTTCCGTGTCAAGTAAGAACAAGATATGAATGTAAATCACAACTTCTGGAAGAAGGAATTATCTTAAAATGCCTATCAATACTCGAAGAACCAGATAAAGAATTTGCTAAACATGCTCTCTATGCAGAAGGAAAAGAATACGAATTGTGGCAGACGGCATTAAATAGAATCCGCGAATCAATAACTGCAATTCAAAAGTTGCATCCACGATACCCGGAGTTTATAGGTGAAGATAACCCATGCAACGAGTGTTCAGATCCGACCAACTGTGATGAGATATGTGATGGAAATGTTATTAGGGGTGAACAACCATGAGCGAAGGCATACAGACGCCAACCTGCTCGAACTGCACTGTAAGAGAAAAAACGGGGTTTTGTTTTGAAGAAGGGACTGCTTGTATCAATCATACCAATGCAAGAGAGTATCTGATACAGGATGTGATTAAGGAGTTGGAACGAAAACGAGATCGTAGGGCAGAATTTATTTACGACTCATCTACAAACCCAATGGTTGCAGCATACAACGAGGCGATCGCCTTAATCCGGGATGGTGTTAAGCATGAGTGACGGTATAACAGATGCAGAGCGTGAAGGCACTTTGAGAATTGAGAAATGGAAGAAGGATCAGATCACCGCATTTCTTTCAACGGTGTCCACCGCCGAACTGGTAGATGCCCTCTGCAAGCGGGAAGGGGTGAGTATGACAATATTAAAAGAACAACACAGAGGGGAATTAAATTGGGTTACAATAAATAGTAATCCACAGGGATTTCCTTGGTCGGCAAGAATACTGGTGGTGAAGGAATGAAACAGTTTCAAATTTTCAATGACTGTTGCCCGGTATGTGGCTCAAAAGAGGGCTACATCACATTCCAGTGGAGTGCCGACAAGGATGCAACAAGATACGCATGGATGAGAGGACACGAGATTATGTGTTTCACCTGTCGGTGTGGTACGGAAACTGTGATTGAAAGGTTGCCAGTGATAACAAGGATTGTGAGTGGATGACCGACATACCAATACAGGAAATGTTAAAGTGTCCTGCGCTTTATGACCACGAACCATGCGATTTAGTACCGGCAAAAGACTGTCAGACATGTACACACAAGATACACGTATGGAAGAATTATGTTGATTGTAGGTTCAGACCATGACCGAAGGTATAACAGATGCGACTAAGCATGAACGCGAACTGATAGAAGAGTGGCAACGAAAAACTATTGATAATTTCTTAAAAGACCTTTCAACAAAGGAACTGACTGATGAGTTGTGCAAGCGGGAAGGTGTTGATGAACACATCATAAACCCCCATCAGAGAATGGCAATTGTTGTAGGAGATCGGCGATTTGTAGATGAAGGGCCCGCCCGTATTCTGGTGGTGACTGATTGACCGAATGGGAACTGCGAATAATAACCCGGTACTGTATATTCATGGACGGTGTCAAGTTCTGTGAAGCGTATACCATAGAGGATGCAGAGGCAATCCTAAAGCAAGTCAAACATGATAACGGAGTGAAATGACGTTCTTTGAGGCGATCCAAGTTTTAATCTTCGGGATTGCTATGTTCGTGGTAGGATATGTAGTAGGGGGATTGATGAAGGAATGAGTTTTTGGAGAAGCAGTCGAGAGGACTATGAAGAAGTAGAATATTGGAAAGAATATTGGTCACATCCAGAGAACGTAGAGAAGGATAGACTAAGACAGATTGAGATACTTCGTGATAAAGTAGGACATGGCTTCTATGATACGCATACAAAAGAAGAGGTTTATGCGGAAGAAGACCGGCTATCACATGAGTTTGCTATGTTGATCGCCAACACCGATATTACCTATCTATACAAACGCCCGTATCCTGTGGAGAAAGAATCACTTCCAAACCTTATCAACAAGGAATAAGATCAATCCCCATGCGGCTATCATAGAAGCACCAATAATTTTGAAGTACGTTTCGTGTTTATCCAGTTTCGCTACCGCTTTATTCACAAACTCAGGAGTGGGATACTTCGCTGAGTTGAGTTGTGCGGAGTTCAATCCCATCATAAACAGTTTCTGTCCGTCTTTTATATCCCGAATATCAATCACGATATTCTTTAGTTGTTCGCACATGGTAGCCAATACTCTTTCCTGTGTGCATGTGTGTTTTTCTTCCATTTCGCACGCCTAAGTTATATTTATACTCAACCCCATCTGCGACAAACTTTGCATAAGACCTAACTCATACTCACCGAAAGTTAGTTTGCATGAGTTCTGGTCAAAGTTCATATCCATACTTACAATCTCATAAAAGTTAAATGTTGGGTGAAGTGTTCCAAAATAATCAACTTGAAACTGATCACCCGGCAACAGAACATTATATGGATCTCCCGGATACGTGAGACATGAGATGAGTGTTTTGAGATCGCCTTTCTCTAAAGCAATACACCTGTTCTTCAAGACATTATAACAAATAACTTCTAATGTGCCTTCAGATACAACCTTATTTACTGTAATCTTCTTAGCATTAATTCCAATAGTGCTTACAGGAGATGGATATGTACCAACATAATAGTCGTCAGCATCATAGCAATTCTGAAATCCGGCAAGTGGTCTTGCATCCAATATAGGACACCCCTTTGTATGACAACATGCAAATAACGGAGAGTAATATCCCTTGACCGAGTAGAAACGATACCCTCTGGTAGCATCGAAATATACCGGAGATGTTCCAGACGAGATATATGTAACGTGGATCATCTCCCCCCCCAACCAGTAATATCCCCCAACTTGAAGAGCTCCAACAGAATCTGGGAAAAACCGAGCTCCCCCAGTTGAGCCACCAGTTGTTACAATATCTCCTATTGACAACCCTACGAAAGATGGGGGTGAAGCAATACCCAATACCGTCGTAGGTCTACCATTCATAGCCGGACCTACATCAGCTTGAGCGGTGATAAATACGAATTGAGAAGAATCTGCAACATGAAGAACGTGGACTCTTGTTCCAACAATCCATGTTATGCCGGTATCAGAATAAACATAAATGTGCTGACCGGATATATCCGCAATAGTAGAGTCGTAACAGACTGTTAATTTCGGAACTGTCGTCAAAGTGGTCTGCAACAAAAACTCTTTTATTGTAGGATTATATGCAAACGATGCCGCCATAGATGTAGATATTCTCTTACCGTCAGTGTCCTGACCATCAGCCGTGACCTTAGTTATTATATCATTCTTATCAGAAAGTGGACTGAACTGATTGCATACTGTCGAATAAATACTTGATGTGGGGTTTGCATAAAATCTCTTTCCAGTGGCACGTTGGAAATTTGGTTTAATCCCTATCACCGGGTGTTGTATCACAATAACAACATCTCCCGAAGCGAAATTATAAAAGTTTATTGCGTTTGTACTCGTAGCAACAACCCACGCCGGATAATAAGAAGATGTCAGAGCACACGCAACATTATGTGAGAACACGCCCGAGCCTGATACTTTTACAAGTATCCATTTGTTGTGGCTCCCCCACCCGATGGTTGAGGGATTAAGGTTTTCTGTTATTGGATCTCCTTTTAAAGAATATATAAATGAAGAACCACCATCTCCGGCCCAAGAAATAGTGCCGGTAGAAGCCTTTGTTCTTGCACGATATTTCATCCCGTTAGTTGTTGCGACTTCCTGAATCTGAGTGAGCATGGGTTTATCAGAGATCGTATAATCCATGAGTTGAGTTGAGTCAGTATCAAGACCACCATTAAAGAAATTCTGGTATGGATCAAGAATCCGATATAGAATCGCATTTGCCGTGTACTGAACACATTTTGTTCCGTTATATGTTAGCGGAGTTCTGTTTATTAACCAGTTCGCATCCGACTCACACGATACTTTAAATATTTGTTTCTGGTCATTACCCACATAAGAGCCATCAACTGTTGATATAACCCCTGAGAACCGCAGGAGCCCTTCATTAACCACGAACACAGCAATACCCGGAACCATCCAAGTATCAATACCATCTGCTGTATTGTATCCAAATATCTCAAACGTAGCAGTAGAGTTTCTGTTCTGTCCTTGAAAGACATTCAATGAACTGAACTTCATAGTCCCTGTCCATGAACCAAGAGTAGATTGCGAACCTTCTCTTGTTGCCAACTGTATACGAGTGTGGCTTGCAGGATCAGAGAATACTATGCACGTTAAACTCATTATCTCACGTTCCAGGAATTGCGACTTCAGTTACACTCACTCGTATGTCAAACATTGATCCACCACCCGGACGTTGCTCATACCACAGACTCTTTACAGCGACACCGATTAACGAAGGGTTAATTCTATCTCCATAATACCAGAACTTAACAATACCGTATGAAGCACCACCGGCTGTAAGCGTAGTATTATATTGGTTCTTACACAGCGAGTATAGATCGGCAAGGCTTTTCAATGTAGCAATCGGAGATTTTATAGTCGTAGTGATGGTGTACGTGCGTTCACCAAGCCCGATTTCATACCCGACAGGCACACCGGGTTTCTGGACTACCCAAACCGCCTTCTCAAGTGTAACCTGAACGCCCTCTCCCGGATGAAAGTTAAATGCGGTTGTATAATAAATTGTTGATCCGATACCCGATCCGGATTGAGTGGTATTTATATCACAGAGGATCACATCCCCTTTCTGAAGTGTTAGTGCGTCACTCATGATGAGATCCCCGTATTTGTTCTTTGTGCCGAAGTTTTTTGAGATGAGAATAATGATTTGTCAATTGCCTCTCCGGCAATATTAATAACGACATTCAAGGCCGTAACTTCCTTCTGGATCATTCCTGCTACTGGCCCCATAGTCGGAAATGCCAGAACGTCTGTTGTAATGGGAGCCGCGAAATTAGCCTGTCCTTCAGAAGCACCCGCCTTAATCCACCCTTTCTTATACATATCTGTGAGGGCGTTATAGACCCATGTGAACATCTCGGCAACGGCAACACCAATGGCAACCGTAATAATTGGAGATACCAACGCACCGAGAGCCTTACTGAGCGCACCGACCCCTGTTGCACCCCCGGCTGTTACGGCAGCAGTTCCTATTCCGACAATTGCATCGGTGATTGACTTTAACCAGAGTAAAGATACGATCCCACCAAATACAAGAGCGAGTCCTGTAATTGTGGCAATAACGGTTTTTATTTTCGGGTCGAGTTTGTCGAACCATTCACCAATCGCAAACAGTTTCTCTACGAATGGAACAATGAGAGGCATGAGATTAATCAGTACCATGTCGAGAATGAACCCGAACGCGGCTCCAATGACCTGAGTATAGTGAGCCAGGACTTTTGAGTTGTCGGTCATCATCTTCCATGCCGACCCGAGCGTAGCTGCATAGACCATCTGCCACGCGGATTTCTTACGAAGGTGATCCTGTGCCTCGCCTTCCCGTTCCAATTCCCTGATCCGTTCCTCGACTTCAAAGGTAGGTTTCTTGCCGCCAAGCCAATCAATACCTTTCTCGACTGGCTTGCCCCCGGTTGCTCTCTGCCATTGGGTATCTGCTGAATCCATCATGGCCTTATTGAATAACCGGGCAGTTGCAGCTCCCTTGACTGCAGGCTGACGGGAATAGTCCAGAACGATCTTTGCTATATCCTGAATGGTTTGTTTCCTTGCCTTTGCGTCTTTACCGAGATCCTTACCGGACTTTTCTTCCTTGTCAAGATACGAATATGTTTCCTTTTCGAGAACGAGCAACTGTTCTTTTAATGATTTGAGTTCCTTTAAACTCTTAATCAGGGTTTCAACAGATTTGAGTTGCGTTGTTGTCAGTTGGAACTGTAAACCCTCCGCGAGATTTACATCTTGCATCTTGGCCGGTGCCATTTATCGTTTCCCCCTGTACGCTTCTTCTTGTTTTTGGTATTTGTTCTTCAGAGCTGATAAAAGTATTATCTCATCCAGATTCGTGAGGCGTGAGTTGAGTTCTGTAGGTGAGCAGGACATGAGAGTGCATAGTTCTAACATCACAACCCCCTCATCACTATCTCCGAAAGCGTTTGGCTGCACCTTCTAAGTCAGTAATCTTCTCAATCATTGACTTCATCAGGTTCGGTACTTCTCCGGTTTCTGCATCGATATACTTCCATACTGCAGCGTTGGTATATGGATCTTCAACAGCGATCTTTGACATGACCTCATAGATCTGCTCATCTGCGGACTCAACCTCACCGGCCTCATACTCTCTCGCTATTTTGACAAGCGTGTCCCGCAGTCCTTTTGGGAGTGCTGACCGTATCTTGATCTCAACTCCGTTAATGTCAATCGACCGGAATCGTGCGTTCTGTCCTGCAATAATGGCTTTCAGTTCAGCGTTCTGCTGAAATTCCTTATACTCTTCCTGATTGAGCTCGTTGTCTGTTAAGTCTGCATCCATAAAGATCATCCATATACTGTTGCGGATTTTGCGTGTCCGGCTATGTCCCGGATAATAAAGTCGTTCTCCGGTACGGGATACGGAACACCGTCCCAATACGTCTTACCGCACACGACTTCCATTACAGAAGTTCCATTACTTCCTGTAATTGTATAGACGACTCCGTTAGTATAAACGGTGTTCGTATCCTCGATTGTGCCGCCGCCACTCGTTGGGTTGAGGACGTACATCATCCAGTCTGAGGCTATCCCACAGTCCCATTTTGAATATTTTATTTTGGTATCGACTTTGACATTGTGCCTGGCTTCATCAACTCTGAATACGGAGTCGGTTCCGTACAACTCTTTGGCTTCCCATGAGATCATAGTTTCGAGTCCACGTAATACGGCGAGTGTTTCAGGGGTGGATCTATACCCGGTTCCCGTTCCCCCCGCACCGCGATAGGCATAGGCAAGGACACCCGCACTCACTACCCGCACAGCTGCCTGTACTCCATCAGAATCTTTCCAGACATAATCCCCGACAGACGCAGAACCAGAAAATGATGTTGACCCTGCTGTAAATGTGTATGTCGAGCCAACCCACGTATTGAGCAGTTTCGCTCTCGCCCTGTTTCCAAAGAAGGTTGTAGAGGCCATTATGACCTCACGCTACTGGAACGGCGTCTTGTGTGATTGCACCAGTCCGTCCGTGGAACGACAGGTCAAGGATCATAAAGTCATTCTCAGGGAATACGAACGGTACGCCTTCCATGTACGCATTTGATATTTTCAGAGCGAACTTGTTGTTCGTAGGATCGAGTGAGCCCTTCTCATAGATGTAAACGTCCATGAGATACAGGGTGTTCGTATCCGCGATCGCTCCGGTACCCCCGGCCGCTCCATTGAGAGTTGCGAGAATGTGTTTCATGATCCCGGTTCCTGTTGCTACGAGCGGGTCAAACTTACAGCCTTTGAGTTTGGCCTGATTCTTACTGGTGTGCCTTGCTTCATCCACACGGAAGATAGAATCTGTACCGTAGAGTTCAGCATTCTCCCATGAGAATGTCGCCTCGAATCCCCGGTCAACTGTGAACAGGTCTGCAAGTGCAGGGGAGACTCCTGCTACCGTAATGGCGGCTCTTGCCCTGTTTCCGAAATACGTAGTTGCTGATGTTGCCATTTTAAACCTCCAATGCCTTAATAAAGAACTTCACGTTGTACGTAAAGATAATTCTGTCGATGACTTCATAATATCCTTGTTCAAGTTCAAACCGGAACACGTAACCGAGTCCAATCTGGTTATCATCGCCATTGAACAGATCTATTAAATCAAACGCATGATCGCGGGTCGTCCTGAGTGATGAGGTGAGAGCCGCACTTGACATGACCGTTGAGGTATAGTCAAAGTAAGCAGTGCAGTTCATTGAGAAGTTGTGGTACATGTCCTTCGTACCCCCCTGCATGTTATCCATGCGATCTCTCCCTTCTGCAAGAGGCACAAGGTAAGCATACCCACCATGTAACCTTACCTTATCCATGACTGCCGGATCTTCTGCTCGTTCCTCTATACCCCCCACACCAAGAAGGACTTTGTTAAGCGTAACTTTTGCAAGGAACGCATCTACAATTCCGTTGAATACATCTTTCGTCCCGGTCATGCTACACCCCAAATAATTTCAGGATTGAGTCTTTTGCTGTATGGGATACTTCCTTTGTTCTGCTCTTGAACCGACTCCATACGGATTTCGTTTCTGTCTTTGGGGTTGGTGGGGGTACGTCCGGGATCTGTTCAAGCCCTACCTTTTGTAACTCCGATCTGGCTCTGCGCTGTAATGCCCCATCTGCGAGCCTGCTATCATGCGTTATTTGCTCTTCCTGCACTTTTTCGGCAATATAGTCCACACGGTCGCGTTCCTGCTTTATAGCCCCACTATCAATGTAGGACATCTCTTGGACGCTCGAATCGTCAGGTTCATTCGCACCCATTGTACTGGTTCCTTCATTGTAACCGTACATGTCCGAATAGGCAACTTCCAATCCACTTGCAACTGCTGACCGGATGCTCCTGTTAACATCGTTTACAATCTCCGAACTGATGCACTTGACGTACTTCCGGTATTGCCACATATTCGAGTGCTTGTCATAGAATTTTAACATGCCGGGATAAAGTGGGCCGAGAGTCCCTGGCACTGGTTTTTTCCCTCCAAGAACTTCAGACTTGTGCCGGTCTGCATTTGACCATCCTGTCCTCATTCTTCTGGTCAGATGAGTTGCCCTGATATATCCCGACCCGTTCCCGTGAGTGAGTGCCTCGAACTGTCTGGCCGCATTATCAGAAATGTCATTCGTGATCAGGACTTTATTATCGTGATACCGAATAGCCCAATGTGAATATGCCAGTGATTTATGCGTTCTTCGATGATCATACCTTCTCGTTTCAGAGTCGTCATGTTCCCGTATGACCGCGTAAAGATTGTCCTTGATATAATCAGAGGCTTTCGTAACCAGTTCCTCTGAAAGTGGATGGGTAAAGCCCATTTCCGATTTCGTTACTTCAAGGACAACGTGAGCCATCAGTCGTAGCAGGATGTTCCCGGTATGACCGCCCGGCGGTATTGCTCTAATCCTGCCTTTACTTTGTCGTCCAGAACGACCCCTTCTGAAAAGGCATCAAACATTTGAGAGTAGTCCCTTACGCCGTAGTTCCTGATCGAACTCGCTTCCTGTATTTTCTTCTTTGTGAGAAGCACGTTCTTGATTGCCCGTAGGCATTGGAACTTGATGTCATTGAGTTGAACCGATCCTGCGGCATACCCTGTGTTGTAAGTGAACATGACATTGTTCCGGCCATATGCAGGAATGTTAGTAATAAAGAATACTCTCGTTACATCGTTCTCCTGAACGATCTCATAATCTCCAGCTACCGTTGCGGATCGAACCGCCCGAGTCTGCCATGATGGTACTGAATTTTTACTCGCGGTATCCTCTTTGACCACCAGTGTATCGACATACAAATGTTTCAGGAAGAAGGTATAATCCTCTTCGTTGTAGTCCGATACGGCTGAATCAAAGTTTGTAGCACCCCTGCCTGAATGATACTCTGTGAACGTGGCTGATTCAAATGAATATACGTTGCAGAACCTGTGAATCATCTGCGTGATCTTTGGGATGAGCATATCAATGAACTCTACCCACTGACCCTCGGTCATTTCAAGACCGTTCTCGGTAAATTCAGTATATTTGAACCCCGTATATTGTTCGACATCATTCCGGTTTACGAGTGCCATTATATCACCTATAAACAGAACTTCTCATAGACGGATATTACGTCCATTGTAAGTCTGCTCTCCTCATTTGCTCTGTTTAATTCCCGTTTGATAATGTCGGTTTCAATCTCACTCAACTCAATCTCAACGGATTCATCTGCTTTTTTGTTCCATTTGACTGTACCATTGGCTTCAACAATATCACAGGCTTTTATTTCATCCTCTGTTATTGAGAGTTTTGAGATGAGCGTTCTTATGAGTTTGATAGTAACAAAGTTACCTTCTTTCGGAAGTAGACTTAATGCAACTAATCGTTCGCCGACATTTAATTTGACCATCTATTCCTCACTCCGGAGTTTGAACACATCTTGTTTTGGTTTTTGCTTTTTTTTGGGGTTCTTCAGATTGCTCGGGTTCCACCGGGTCAAGGAATGATTCTTTTTTCTTTGCCATAGTAACCTCGAAAAATTGGGATTATCCGGTTGCAGAGCAGAACGGAATATACCGCTTTGCACCATTAACCAGTACCCTGATATACCCTGTTGCCGTGAGGGTTGCTGACTTGGAATAGATCATCGAAGTTGATCCGTCCGTTCCAGAGAACGAGATCGCATTGACGATCGCATCCATCGCAGTACCCGCCTGTGCATTGATACCAAGACAGGCGTTTGAAGCGGTTGGAAGTGCTGCGGTATTGCCGAGAGGGTAGATCTCCGCAAGCATACCGTAATACGTTCCTGCGGCTACTGCCCGGTCTGCAACGACAAGGTTTCCACGCAGTCCAGTGCCGAGCCCTGTTACGTTCCCTGCGGGAGTATCCAGTTCGAGAGTGGCATGAAAACCGTGAGCGTTTCCTGCACTTGCAACTTTAAGGAGAGTCTTGTATCTCCCTGCAATCGCCTCGCTTACGGCTGAGTTGACCTCCAGACGGAGATAGTCTCCGTAGGTTGTGCCGGTCGTTGCGGTCGTTGAGAAGTAACGAGCAACCCCAATATCATCAGCCGTATTGAGTGCTTGAGGTGAGGCAGACGTTCCGGTAACTGTCTTACCGGAAGTCCTTGAGGCAGAGGTGATGAGGGTCACGGATGAATCGAGAGTAAGTGTACTCTCGTCATTTGATCTTGTGAATAGACGATACATCCAAGACATGATTACCTCTTTGCGGCTGAGTACACGGGTGCGCCCGGATCTTCGGACATGGGGAACGCAAGACCAGTAACAAAGCCCACGCGGGTGCTTGCTACAACGATCTGATTGCAGATATCGAAGTAGTCGTTGTCGGCTACTGCGGCGGCGGTTGTTCCGAGGCATCCCCGGCGAACAGTCCACGTTGAAGTAGCTGCCTTGGGGGTTGAGTCTGCGGTAACTTCCATGATCTCACCGTTCTTGCACTTGACATAGAACGGAGCCTGACGGTAGTTGGTGTTGTCGGCGTTCGCACCGTCAACTGCGATTGAGGTTGCAGTTGCCGCATAGATAGCGGTTGAGAGTGCAGAACCATACTGGCACGTTCCAACGTCCGGAGCCGAGTTGTTGGTCGAGGACGTGATGGCCAGTGCTGCCGGGAGGTGAACCCCCCTGCATCCTGCGATGTTGATCCAGTCGCCAGTTGTAACCGACGTGAACTGAATGTTCAGGGGAATTATGTGCTGAGTCGGTTTTGCGATATTTGAAATTCCTGCTGCTGCCATTTTTCTTCCTCCTTAAGTGATGGTGAACACTCCGCCCTGTAGCGAGTACGCGGGTACACCGCCGCCAGTGGCATCGTCACCAATATCCGACTTGTCGATGAGGGTTTCAGCCGCACTTACAACGAACTTCTGGCTCAGGTTGACCTTGGCCAATTCTTCGTAAGTGTCCTGCCACAGAGCCCGGCGAGCAATCAGGCGGGTGTCCAGTAAGAACACTGAGCCGAGAGAGGCCGACTGTGAAAGGAACGGGTGCGGAACGAGCGGGAGCCCGGTTGCTGCGGGGAACACAAGGTTGATCTTGCTGACACCCTGCACGAACTCCTTGATAGGTTCTGTCCTGAAGTATTCCATGAGTCCCTGGCGAATTGTCATGAACGTCCGGAGATCGCAGACCGCGAGGTTCGGCTGCATACCGAACTTCATCATGTAACGGTAGGACGTGTCCAGATCGCTCATAATGGTCTTGTATGTGTTACCGCTTGAGGCAACCCACGTCTGTGTGCCACTCGCGCCGGAAGTGTTGGTGCGGACAAGTTCATACAGACCCTTGTACTCGTTGGCTGATGCACTTGCATAGGCAAACGTGGTATCTGATACATCGGAAGTTACACCGAGCATCCTGCGCTCACGGAGAGCCCGGAGAGCGTCCTGTGCTGCATCGATGCGGATTGCAAGCATGTCACGGCTGGGAGTCTGTGCCATACCCGCGAACTGTGCGGCTTTGGTCACACGCCCGATGGTGAACATGTACTTGATGAACTCCTGCCGGTTGTGAGTCGTTACATCGCTTTCCTGTGAAAGACTCTGATCTTCAGTTCCGAAGAAGGAAGTACCGAACTCATAGGGGCCGATTACATCCCATAATGCCTGACGGCCTTTGTTGGCCTCTACAGGGATGAGTGCCTGAATGGGGTATGGCCGCTTGTACATGTACGTCACGCCTTCATCGGCGATAACGTGCATGAGGTAACTGCCGGTCGTGCTGGACGAACCTGCGGTCATGGCCTTCTTGATACCCTCAACATCAACGGCAAACTTCTTTTCCATTGACTTGCGGATGGCTGCAAATGAGTTGTCTGTCTGACCGAGGATGTTCTCGTAGGCTTCTCTTTCGCCACTCTGTGCATGACCTTGTGTGGTATCTGCTACCAAGTCGAACCCTGTTGAGAACAGAGCCTTCTGGATGAGTGCGTCGGGAATGACCTTAAGACCCCCGTCAGGGATGAG
>Ga0209777_10001099_pt1 | contig 40912 bp, 26 predicted proteins | sample FrelakmetHBP12HB_FD_187147 | JGI IMG/M metagenome (GOLD analysis project Ga0209777, IMG submission 187147) | Freshwater lake sediment microbial communities from the University of Notre Dame, USA, for methane emissions studies -HBP12 HB (SPAdes)... | ecosystem: Environmental > Aquatic >...
CGATCTCTCCCTCGCGGGCAGGACAAACGGCCGGCACCCGAAGAGGTCGGCCACGAAGAACTCCAGCAGGTAATTGACCCGCTGGCTGCCGATGATGATCGCCGTGCCGGACTGTCCCGCCTGGTACGTCTGCTCAAAGATCTCACGGGTCCGGTCTATGTCCTCGGCCAACAGGCCCGCGTCCACCAGATGATCCGCAGGGGAATACCGAAACGGGACATAGGTAAAGGCCAGTTGGGGCGTGCTGGCGTGGCCCTTGCTGCCTGCTGAGAGCTGCTTGACCACCATGGCCGCCACCGCTGCATCGCGGCGGGAGATCCAGCGCCAGACCACGTCGGCCTGGGTGATCGGCTGGTACTCGCCCAGGTAGATGGTCACCTCACCTCCTTGCCGGGCGATCGCGTCCCACAGGGACCCCCTTCCGGTCCCGAACAGGCTGCCCGGCAGCTCCTCCTGAGGCACCCCCTTCTCCGCCAGCCAGGTACACAACTGACCCAGGACCGCCAAGCCTACACTGGGGGAGCGATTGTTGTAGAGCCTGGCGATCGTGTGGCGGTTGGCCCCCACTGCGGCCGCGATCTCGTGAATGACCCCATGCCGGTCCAGCTTGTACCGGGCCAGGACCTCCTTGAGACGGAAATCGATCTTCATCGGCGTTGCCCCTCATTCAAATGGCCGCGGCCACCACCACACCAGCCAGAAATGGCCAACATCATGGCCTTTTGGCATCTTCCGCTGCAAACCCAAATGGTCAATAGACTAGCCATTTTACACGACTCTGGACGGTGACCTGTGCGTCCGGAGCCGGCACGACACCCATCCCAATTGACCTTGGGATGCATCTCTGGTAATGGTATCAGTCAATTGCATGTGTAACTCCTTGCCCAATCTGGATAGCCATTCTAACAACTCCTGGAGCCAGGGGAAGACCCTGGATTCCGCGGATTATGAGCGGGCCGCAAGGCGTCTGGCAGCCGCACCCTGGCCGTCTCGCACCACGGAGGCAGCCCAGGACCTCACCCGAGAGGCCCCCTCCGAGGCCGCCCTGATCCAGAAGCTGACCTGTCCCCGGACGGCCCCCGCGGTCCTGGAGGTCTGGTGCGCAATGGAGCCAAAATCCGAGGCCATCTTCGGGGCGGTGAGGCAAAGGATCAGCCACAATCCCTCCCTGAGTTGGGCCCTGGTCGAAAGCCTGCACCGGCTGCCCTGGTACGACGGCATGAGGGCTTTTCTGAGCCTGCCCGGGCATCCCACCTCCTCTACCTCGGTCTATCCCTTCTACATCCTGGCCAGGAACAAGATCTTCATCCCACCGGACATGTCGGGCGAGGTCTACCGCTATCACGCCGACGGGCTCTACCTCATGGCATCCCTGGCCCGGACCGGAGACTGGGGATCGCCTCACGGCTCCGTCATCGCCGTGCTGAGGCTGATGAGAAGGCACCTCGACACCTCGGCCCCCGACCTCTTCGTCGCCTACCTCTCATGTCTGATGCTGGGTTGTATCGGCCCCCTTGGCCAAAGCATCCAGGTCCTGAGCAGCCATACCCGGAACGGATCGGACGCAACCGTCAAAGAGGTGGCGGCCCTGACCCTGGCCCACCTTGGCGGATCCCCAGCCTCTGCCCCAATGCGGCTCACAGGCATGTCTGCGTGATCCGGCAATCAGGATCAGGCAACGATCCTATCACGGTTGCATCCTGTAGGGCGCAGAGACTCCTCCGGGTCTAGGCGAGTGATTGACAACTGCCGCCTCTTCTCCTATAACGATCCGGATAGTTACCGATTGCGCCATTGGGCCACCCGAACGGGGAGTTGCTGCGGTCGATATCACCGTGAACTCCAAGAAGAGAAGAGACTTTCGAGCAGAATGCTACGAGGTGCCAAGGTCATTGCAAATGATCTGAGCCATTCCCCCGGAGTCCGTCATGGCCGCTGAATTCAAGGACTACTACGACGTCCTCGGCGTCTCTCGAGACGCGAGCGGCGAGGAAATCAAGAAGGCATTCCGCAAGCTCGCCCACAAGTACCACCCTGACGTTGCCAAAGATAAAATCACGGGCGAAGCAAAGTTCAAGGAAATCAACGAGGCCAACGAAGTCCTCAGCGACCCGGAGAAACGGCGAAAGTACGACCAGCTAGGAGCCAACTGGAACCATCCGGAACGGCAGCCGGCACCTCCGCAGGGCGGATCTGCTGGAGGTTACGAAGATGCTTCGGAAGTCCATTTCGATGGCACGGGCTTCAGCGATTTCTTCGAGCAGTTCTTTGGCAGTCGCGGTCGTCCATCCGGTGGTTTCGGCCGAACACGGGCCGATGGCATGGGAGGCGGGACATTCGCCCAGCGCGGCCAGGATATCGAGGGCGACATCTTGGTGACGCTGGACGAAATCCTGCACGGTTCGACGCGCACGATCCATCTGCAGCGTGCCGATCCGCGCACAGGGCAATCGGTCACACAGACTTTGCAGGTCAAAATCCCACCCGGCGTTCGGGAAGCGCAGCTCATCCGTCTCGCGGGCAAAGGCCAGGAAGGCATTGCCGGGGGGGACTCGGGGAACCTGTATTTGAGGGTGAAACTCGCCCAGCACCCCGACTTCCGCGTGCGCGGCGCCGACCTGTATTACGACTTGGATCTGGCCCCGTGGGAAGCAGTGCTGGGTGCCACCGTCCACATCCCAACCTTGGATGGAACGGTGTCCTTGAGAATCCCGGCGGGCACCAGGGCTGAACGGCGATTACGTTTACGCGGGAAAGGTCTACCCACGAGCGACGCAACGCGGGGCGACCTGTATGCCGTCGTGTCCATCCAGGTCCCGGCGCATCTGACGCCGGAACAAAAAGTCCTGTGGGAACAGTTGGCCACAAAACCGACGTTCAACCCGAGGCAACCCTCATGAGCAAACGATCTGTTCCAGACAGCCCCCCAACCCTGGCGATGGAGTTGTTTCAGCCGAAGCCAAACGTCTTGTACAGCCTCGATGCGACTGCACATCTCGCGGGTGTTCCCCGCCGTTCCATTCTGATCTATTGTCGCGCCGGCCTTGTACGACCTGTCGTTCAACCACCGTATGGGGTGATGGAATTCACGGAAGAGGCGATTTATACCGTGCGGCGAATCGAGCACCTGCGAACCGTTCACGGCCTCGATTTAGCCTGGCTCAAAACCATGTTCGATCTGTTCGATGAGGTGGAGCAATTGCGCGCCGAGGTGCGCTTTTTGCGTAACCACTGAGAATTGGTGACCATCCCGCATTTCTACGCCCTACTTCATCTCGATGGCCTTGGGACTGGGCCGATCTTGTCGAACGGTATTGGCTCGAAGCCCAGCTTGACCGCGGGGGAATCGGCCTTGAGGCGGAAGTCGCCGTTGACGGCATCGACAAAAAGCGGGTCGGCGCCCGTCAGGTTGTCGCGGCTCTCGACCATCTCGGGCTTGGCGCCCCACGTAATGTTCAGGAGCTTGCTGCCAACGCAGATATTGCGGGCCACGAGGACATTGCCGGGTGGCACGCCGTCGTCCTTGTTGTAGTACTGTTCAAGATCCGCCAGCTCCGGATAGCGGCTGCTGTAGGGGGGCTGTTTCCAATTCATCTCCTCCAGCCGCTGCTTCATTGTCTTGTAGACCATGTCGTGCCAGACGGGTGCCATGCTCAGGCCGCGGCCGTCCAGCTCCACCGCCGGGTCGCAATCGACGAAGACGTTGTTTTCCACGCGGAAGTCCCTGCCGCCGCCGAGAAAGACGGCCCGGTGCAGCTTCCACAGCACGTTGCCATAGATAAGCGTGCCGCTGACGCAGTCGTCCATGTAGATGCCCATGGAGCCCATGCCGACGCCGCCGGTGTGGTGGATGAAGTTGTGGCGAATGACGTTGCCGCGATAGGTGTAGTCCCGGCCGGTATAGATCGCGCCCACGTCGCCCGTTTCGAGACAGACGTGATGAATCTCGTTGCGCTCGATGACGTGCTCGTTACCGTTGAACAGAATGGCGCAGTGCGGATGATCGTGAATCAGGTTATTGGAGGCCCGAATTCCGACGCCCGATATCAGGATTGCCGGGGCGTAGCAGCGGGACCACCGGGCGACGTGATGGATGTGATTGTTCTCGACAGTGTGTCCCGCGGGGGTCAGCGTCTTGCGGTCGCCGCCGCTGACGGAGACGCCGCCGTCGCCGGTCTCGTAGATCGTGCAGCCATCGACCGTGTGATTCGCGCCGCCCTCGATAGCGATGCCGTAGTTGCCGAGATTGCCGAGGGTACAGTCCACCACGCGATTGGTATCTCCGCCGGCGATTCGAATCCCCGTGCCCCGGCCGCATTCAAGGGTCAGGCCCTGGAGGGTGACATGCGAGGCCCCATTAAGCTGAATCACAGGACTCTCGAGGATGGACACCATGGCTCGGCCCTGCTCGACCGGCTGCGGGGGCCAGAAGTAGAGGAGGCCGGAGGCGCGGTCCAGGTACCACTCGCCCGGCTCATCCAACTCTTCGAGGATGTTCAGGAAAAAAAATCGTCCACCCTCGCCACCGGCGCGGAAGCCGTAATGGCCGTAGGGCGGGCTCGTCTTGATCAGCCGCCTGTCCAGGTCGATGGACGCGATGTGCTCGTAGGAGTTCGCCCAATCATAGGCCCAGTAGCCGTGGATCCAGATGTCACCGGTGTCACGCCATCGAGCGGGCCGGTCGCCCTCGTAGTTGAACCCGCCGGTCAGTTTGCCGAGCTTGCCCCCGTGCTCGTCTCCGACGCCATCCGGGTAACCGACGATCTTCGTGAAACCGTTGTTTGGCCATCGGGCCAGGGTCATCGGCTTACCCCCGAAGAACAACTCCAACCCTGCCGGCGTCACCGCCCGGCCGAAACCCCGGCTGCGCAATTGGCCGAAGTCCGTGATCCCAAGGGCCCGGAGGTCGGCCTGCCGGACGTTGTCTCTGGCGGACGGGTCGAGCCTGCCCAGAATGGCCGGGTCTTCGACCTTGCGCCAGTGGCTGATCTCCCGGCCCCCGATCAGCTTCGCATTCTGCGTTCCCGCCGCTCGATACAGGATCGGCGATTCGGCGGTGCCCGAGTCGTCCGCCCTCAGCTCGAAGCTCTGTTCGAGAGAGTAGTCGCCCGGGCGAATCCAGACGGTGACTCCGCCCGCTGGCAGCCCCCCGGCCTTCCTCATCTCGCGGATCGCCTGCGGGGCCGCCCCCAGGGTCGCGAAGGGACCGTCCGTCCCACTCGCATTGGGCGACTCCAGCCTGCCCGACCACGAATCCCTCCCCTGCGGCGAGACGTACAGGCTGGCCGGGGCAGCCGGCGCAGGGCTGGTTTGTAGGAACGCCAGAACAAGCAAGGCTGCCACGGCTGTCTTTGTATGTCGCTTACGCTCTCCAACCATTGCCATCGCCCCTTCCTTTCAAGATAGCTGGGAATCCCCGTTTGACCTCATAGACCGTGCTCCTGCATGGACCATATCCCATGATACCTAGCTACTGCATCCGACTTCAATAGCCCTGGCCATCCACTGGGTCAAGCGTGATTCTGCCGAGAGGCAGATACGGGGCCTCGTGGCACGCACCCATCAGGCCAACCCATCAGCAGATAGCCACACCCAACCATGGGCGATGGGATGACTCCAGACCGGATCGTGAGGGCACATACGACAACAAGTCCGTTGCTTTGTGCAGACCTCTCGTCTGAGTCAGGGACCGGCCGCACAGGTCACGGGGCGATCCGGCAGGCGGTTTTCGACTCGCCAGGCGCCACAGCGGCTTCAGTCCAGATCAGGCTCTCACCGGCATCATCTCTTCCAGCCCTTGCTTCAATCGCCTTGCCGTCGACCTCGATCCGGCCTGCCGCCCCGTAGAATCTCGGGATCCAGGTGATCGCCTTGCCTGAACGGTTAGTCAGCACCGTCTCTATCCTGCCCTTGTGCCGGACGTCGATCACGTTGCCGTGGACCGGCAGATGGCCTATCTCAGCCCATAACACCGGGTCGGTCAGGCGCGAGAGCGTCGCGATCCGGCCCTCGGTCTCGGACGGCTCGATTCCCATGAGCCCACCTACCATCGCACCGACCACGGCGAATGAGACCTCCGGGTATTCTCGTCTCGGTGTCTTCGGATCGCTGATCTCCAGCAGCTTGCGGTAGGCCGGCCCATGTGCCCCGTAGCGATAGAAGACCTCCGGATAGTGGCTGCCCAGTTCAATGTTGACCGATCCGGCACCGGTGAAGGACTGCAGCGTCTTGCCGATCTTGTCCGGCGACGTGGCGGCGGCGTTGTACAGGACGTAGACCCGCATGTCCCCCCCCGTTGTGTAGCGACCGTCCGTGAGGAGCAGCTCGTTGAACCGGCTGTTCGTGTCGTCCCAGAAGTGGCCCTCGATGAAGCGTTCGACCTCCGCGGCCGCGGCCTCAAAGGCCTTCGCGCCTTGGACGTCGCCCCGGAGGCTCAGGAGCCGAGAATACGCCCGGTAGGCGGCCGCCTGGAACGCCAGTTGGTCGATGCCGAGCCGGGTCTTGCAGTTGGCGCCCATATGTGGTACATAGAAATAAGTCCGATAAGTACGGTCTTGGGCCTACCGGCAAGGAGTCGCCGCACCGTGTACTGCGGGGGTCTATTCTCTGTAGAAAGGAGGTGCGCAGGCCGATCTCATTGCCGTCTGTTTCGGAGGAGTGGTCAACTGGCTTAGGTCGCAGAGCGACTGAGGAGTAAGGAGCAAGCACTATGAGAACTCGATTAGTCTGGTTGGTAGCTTCGATGATAGGGTTTCTGGTATCCGGCCCGGGCCGTGCACAAGAGGTCACGAACCTGATTCAGAACCGCAACCCCGGTTTTGAGGCCGGCGTTCTGGCACCGTGGAACGCCTGGGGAGGCGGCGGCGCCACCGTAACCACGGCCATAGTGAAAGACTGCGTCGGCGCCGCGGTTGCCGAAGGTCCGGTTGAGGGGAACTACTGTCTCTATGTGACGGTGTCCGGCCCAAGCACCAATTGGTACGAGTGCTCTTTCGTGAACACAGGCCCTCTGTTTGCGAAGGGCAAGAAATACACGCTTTCCGCCTTTCTCAAGTGCAAGAGCGGCACCGGGCGGGTCAACATCAAGCCGGAACATGCCGCGAGTCCGTACGAGGGATATGGTGAGCAGCAGGTCGTTCTAACAGAAAAATGGGCGGAATACCACGCGACAACCCCTGTCTTTACCTCGGACCTGACTCCCACATCCATGACCTTCCACATGGGTTTCATGGCGCAGGAGTTCTGGGCCGATGACATTAAATTCTACGAGGGCGACTACGTCCCAACGGTCGTCGAGCCCAAACTCGCGGCCGGGATGCCCACCCCGGACAGAAACGCCGTGGATGTCCCTCGCGACGCGGTATTGAGCTGGGCGCCGGGCCCATACGCCGTCACCCACGACGTGTACTTCGGCACGAGCTTTGACGATGTCAACGGCGCCAACACCGCCAGTCCGCAGAGCCTCCTGGTCAGCCATGGCCAGACGGGGACCACCTATTCTCGGGCCGGCCTTCTGGGATTTGGCCAGACCTACTACTGGCGGGTCGATGAGGTCAATGCCCCGCCGGACAGCACCGTCTATAAGGGCGACGTCTGGAGTTTCACCACCGAACCCTACGGCTATCCGGTCAGGCCCATCAAGGCCACGGCCTCCAGTTCGTTCACTCCGACAATGGGGCCCGACAAGACGATCGACGGTTCCGGACTCGACGCCATGGACCAACACGGAGTGTCCACATCGCAGATGTGGCTCAGCAAGAAGGGACAGTCGCCGGTCTGGATACAATATCAGTTCGATGCTGTGTACAAGCTGTACCAGATGTGGGTGTGGAACTCCAATCAGACGGTTGAGTCGATAAGCGGTTTTGGGGCCAAGGACGTGACGATTGAGACCTCCACGGACGGCACCACCTGGACGGCCTTGACCGGCGTGCCGGAGTTCGCCCAGGCCACCGGCGACCCCAATTACGTCCACAACACCACCGTGGATTTCAGCGGCGTGCAGGCCAAGTACGTCAAGCTGACCATCAGTAGCAACTGGGCCGATGGAACCAAGCAGGCCGGCCTCAGTGAGGTCCGGTTCTTCTACCTGCCCGTCAAGGCCTTTGGGCCTGCGCCCACTTCGAGAACCACGGGTGTGGCCCTGAACGGCATCCTGAATTGGCGACCAGGCCGAGAGGCGACCCAGCACCAGGTCTACCTCGGCACAGATCCGAATGCCGTAGCCTTGGTCAACACGGTGACCGCACACAGCCTCGGTCTCGGTTCTCTGGGACTGCTGTACGGTCAGACCTACTACTGGAGGGTCGATGAGGTCAATGACGCGGCCACTCCCATGTCCTGGCAAGGAGACGTGTGGAGCTTCACGACCGTAGGGTACGCGGTGGTGGACGACTTTGAGGCGTACGGCGACGTCTGCAACCGGATCTTCTTCAGTTGGGAGGATGGTTTCGGCTACTCTGCATCGACGGATTGCAGCTTGGCAGCGTCGCCGGGTAATGGCACCGGCTCTACGGTCGGGAACATCAATCCTCCGTTTGCCGAGAAGACGATCGTTCATGGGGGCAGCCAGTCGATGCCGATGGGCTATGACAACACGAGGGGTCCATTCTACTCTGAGGCCCAGCGGGAGTGGACGGTTCCGCAGGCATGGACCACCGGTGGGGTCAACACCCTGGAGCTGTACGTGCGGGGTGATGCACCAGCCTTCATGGAGACCTCCCCTGGGACCATTATCATGAACGGCATGGGCACGGACATCTGGGCCAACTCGGACCAGTTCCGGTTTGTCTACACGCAGCTCAGCGGCAATGGCTCGATCGTGGCCCGGGTCGATAGTCTGACCCGCTCGGACGAGTGGTCCAAGGCGGGCGTGATGATCCGCGAGACCCTGGGCGGAGGATCAGCCCATGCCTTCGTCGCTGCGACGCCCACGCCTAGCCACGGTATCTCGTACCAGCGTCGTCTTGTGACCGATGACGTGAGCACCAGTACGGACGTGAGCGTGGCGCCTGCTACCCTGCCTTACTGGGTGAAGCTGACCCGCACAGGCAACACCTTCGCGGCCCAGTATTCGACGGATGGAGCGACATGGGTCGATATCACGGTCACCCCGGCCCTGACGTTCACCATGGCCAACAACGTGTATATCGGTCTGGCAGTGACCAGTCACCTGGCCGGCACGGCGTCTGGGGCCGTCTTCTCCAGGGTTGCGACCACGGGGGGTGTCTCCGGGTCGTGGCAGGTAGCGGAGATCGGTGTGCCGCAGCTCGGAGGCAACACACCGGAGACGTTCTACGTGGCGCTGCAGGACAATGCCGGCAAGCTCAAGGCGGTCAGCAACGCGGATCCCACCGTGATTTCCACGGGTGTTTGGCAACAGTGGCGTATTCCGCTGAGCCCATTCACCTCTGGAGGGGTCAACCTCGGCAGCATCAAGAGGATGATGGTCGGCGTAGGGGATCGGAGTTCTCCGAAGGTTGGCGGAGCGGGCAAGCTGTATATTGATGACATCCGTCTGGAGCCCTAGCCGTGGATAGCAAGTAGCTAAATAGCTGATACCCGTACTGAGCACATCGGGGCCTGTGTCAATGCGGCACGGGCCCCGATTCGTCGTGGGACTGTGATCTTGGAACGGACTCAGACGTCACAGATGCGGGCCGCGTAGGTGAGGGACTCGAGTGGATCCCGCTTCGGGATGAACTCGTGAGCCACGTAACCCTTGAAGCCCGTCTCAGCGATGGCCTTCATGATGGCTGGGTAGTACAACTCCTGCGTGTCGTCGATCTCGTTACGGCCGGGGTTGCCTCCCGTGTGATAGTGGCCCATGTAGTCCTTATAATCCTTGATCGTCCGGATGATGTCGCCTTCCATGATCTGGGCGTGATAGATGTCGTACAGGATCTTCACGCGATCCGACCCGACCCGCTTGCAGACCTCGACGCCCCAGCCGATGTGGTCAAGCATGTAGTCCTTGTGGTCGACCTTGCTGTTGAGGTACTCCAGGCAGATCGTGACGTTTTTCTTTTCCGCATAGCCGGCGATCTTCTTGAGGGCCTCGACGGCGTTCTCGATCCCGACGTCGTCCGGGATGCCCCGGCGATTGCCCGAGAAGGAGATCACATTTGGGAAGCCCGCCTCGGACGTGGCGTCAATGGTCTCTCGCAGCTTGGCTAAGCAGGCGTCGTGGAACTTCTTGTCGGCCAGGCCGTTGTTCAGTGCATGGCTGTTGACCATGGATACCACGAGGCCGTACTTCTTGACGGTGGCAAAGTCCTTAGGCCCCAGCAGGTCGATGGCCTTGAGTCCCAGCTTCTTGGAGACTTGGCACAATTCATCCAGCGACCACTTGTCAAAACACCATTGGGACACGGACTGACTGATTCGGCCCTTGGCGGTGACGGTCTGGACCTTGTCGAGGTCGATAGCCCCGGCCGCCGTCCCGGTCAAATGGGTGGCAATCGCCCCGGCGGCGAGCAGGGACGTATTTCGGATCAGGCTTCTTCGTGTCAATGGGTTGCTACTCATCGGTTTTCTCCTTGTACATGCGATTGTATGACCGTAACGTCCTCTCGTCAACTGAAAGACACCTATTCCTCCGCGGTCATTCGGCGGGCTTGCTGGCTCCACGGCATGACCGGACAAACCCCTGGACAACACTCTCCAAGGTCTGGATAATGCCCAGAGTGGTCCCCGGGACTTCAGGATTGAAGTCCAAGGAAATGGCCAACCGACGCGGACATTTGGAGGTTCATCGTACCATGACCAGAGAAGAAAACTCCCCCAAGAGGCTGAACGACCCCCAGAGCAGCTACCCCACTATGGCCCGTCGTGACCTGCTCCGGGCAACCGGCGCTGCTGTGCTGGCCGCCTCGGCCTTCCCGCTACGCTGGGTCGACGCCGCAGAAGGAAAGAAACAGAAAGTGCTCTATTTCTCACGCTCAGCCGGCTTCGAGCACGATGCGGTCAAACTCAAAGACGGTCAGCCCAGCCTCTCTGACAGGACCCTCACCGAACTGGGGAAACGCCACGGCTTCGAGGTGGTCTGCACCAAGGACGGTCGCGTCTTCGATGGTGACCTTGACCCGTACGATGCCATCGCATTCTACACTACTGGCGATCTCACGGCGGCCGAGCCAGCGAGCGATCCACCCATGTCTCCTCAAGGAAAGGAGAAGCTGTTGCGCCTCATCGCCGCGGGCAAGGGTTTTGTCGGGTTCCACTCGGCCACGGACACGTTCCATTCCAAGGGTCCAAGCGACCAGAACCAGACTGATGTCGACCCCTATATTGCCATGATCGGCGGCGAGTTCATCGTGCACGGTGCCCAGCAGGAGGCGATGATACGCATCGCCTCACCCGATTTCCCAGGAGTGAAGGAGTTCGGTGAGGCCAAGAAGCTCAAGGAAGAGTGGTATACCCTGAAGAACTTCGCCAAGGACCTGCATGTGATCCTCATTGAGGACAACGAAGGGATGGAAGGGGCCTGCTACCAGCGCCCGCCGTTCCCGGCCACGTGGGCTCGAATGCATCACAAAGGCCGCGTCTTCTACACCTCCTTCGGCCATCGTGACGACATCTGGACGAATCTGCAGGTCCAGGGTCTCATTGTGGGCGGCTTGGCCTGGGCCATGGGCAACGTCCAATTCGACATTGCACCCAATATCGACCGAGTCACCCCTAAGGCGAGCCAGTTGAAGTACTGATTCGAGTTCCGGCTGGGTCTCTGATGACCGGAAGACAGGTGAAGACCTGTTGCTGCACTTGCCAGTAAGGCAGGTACTCATGCTGCGCATCCCCCTCGATGGAGAAGTGGAGAGGTTCGTCCGCCTTGGGCATGAGTCTCTTGATGAGATCGGCGGGGTTGAGCGACAGCTCTGACTCCTCGTCCTTCGTGCCCACCGCCGCCATCAGGATCGGCCCGTATTCCAGGGCGTAGCGTTCCCGTCCTTCCACCCGCTCGGTGCCTTCGTATCGCGTGAGCTTGAAGCCCATCGGCAGGACAAAAGAGAGGGTGTCTCCATCCTCCCATTTCCGGTTGACGAGGGCAAACGTCCCCGGCCGGCCGATCGTGAACGTCTTGCCATTGACGCAGATCGGCATCTCCCTGGAAGCCCAGGCCGGGACTCGCACGTGGATCTTGCTGTGCGTTGGCTCGGCAACCGAGATCCGCAGTTGGACCTCGGGCTGGAAGGGAAACTCCGTGATCAGGTGCGCCTTCAGCGAGTGCTTCTGCTGTGGCCATTGGATCGTCGAGGCCGCAAACAGATTCACGTAAATCCCATCCTTGGCAATGGAGTAGATATACTCCGGCAACGATCCATAGAGCCGGGTCCCTTGGCCTTCACAGCACGTATTCTTGTGGGTGATGGCGTCCTTGTGCCCCAGCAGTTTGGCCGTGTAACAGATGCCTTCGGTTCCGCCTTGGTTCGGCAGCCCCACGTTGTATAGGGACTTCTCGATTTCGTTGACGTATTGCTCACGGTCCGGATGGAGCAACGCAAACCGCTGGTTCAGGCGAATCCAGAAGACATTCCCACAGAGTTCTCCGGTGTTCTGATGAAGGACATACGACCTGGGAGGGAAGAGCGCCGAATGGTCTACGCTCAGATCCCCCTCGCAGATGGCGATGGAGCCGCCGATGTGTTCCCAGTTGTCGTGGTAGAGATCCCAGCCGCCGAGTGCCGCCTCCAAGTAACGTTTCGCGCCCGTGGCTCGGTATAGATCAAGGTAAGGCTCGATCGACGTGATGAGGTAGCTATGGGGATGGTCGTAGGGATACTGCCAGATGGCCCGTTCCTCGCGATGGGCGAGCTCATCCAGCCAGTAGTTCTCCTGGAAGTATCGCTGGATGACCTGAAGGTCTTCGGGTTTGCCGACCGGCGTGAAATACATCCGCGTGTTGGCGATCATTCCCTGCACGCCCTGGCCGCCGCGCCGTAGCAGTTCAGGCAGATAAGGGCACCTGTCAAACCAATCGTAATAGCCGCGCAAGAGTTCGAATGCCTTGGCATTGCCACCGAAGCCGGCCTCGATCAAGCCCTGGGTCAGCCAGGAACGGGTGTAGGCGGCGCGCTCACTGTAGAAAAGGGTATCCTCCGGGTAGGCCATGATATAGCCGTTCGTCTGCCGGCATTCCTCAATGCCATCCACGACCTGATTCAGCCGGCGATGCAGCTCCGGATCGTCCAGCCAGCGAATCGTGTTGCCGGCCCCCATCAAAAACCGTCCGGCATTCGATCCAGCCAGATCGTTGTCCCAAAAACCGTCGGGGTCACGCATGCCGGGAGGATTCGGCTTGCCGGCGCGCTGGCGGAACGGGCGGAGCAGTTCATCCACGGTGAATGAGCTGAGCAGGTAGGCGACATTGTTCTGCATCGCCGTCTTGAATACACCATCATCGAGACGCACCCCGGTCAGTGGCGCCTGCGCCGAATAGGCCACCGGCTTCCATTGGCTCGCTGGAATGACATTGCCGGGGTAGTCCGTGACAACCTCCTCGCCCTGGGGACGCGGTGTGCGAGTGAGGCCGATCTTGCCGAGAGAACCCGCGACCGAGTCGGAAGCCGGACACCCCTCGGCGACGTCTTTTCCGCCGGACCAGACTTCGAGCTTCGAGAACCTCAACTCCCGATCCCGCAGGTGCGTCGCAGTCACCCGCACATACCGACCGGAGACTTCGCCGACGACCACGAACACAGCGACCTCGTCTGCCGGATTCGGGAACTCGCTGCCGGTCTGGTCGGCGATAAGACCAGGTGGTTTCAGATCCGGTTCATCCGAGGCCTCGATCTTGAAACAGGCCGGAAAGCCCTGCGAGCGAGGAGCGTAATTGGCCACTGGAAAAAGCTTGACCTTGTCGATCTTATGGGACTCGCCGAGATCGACCTGAACCCAGCGAACCTGAGTATCACTCTCAGCCGTGCTTCGGTAGCCGGTCGGGACCAGCCGGGCCACTCGCTCCACGCCCATCGGGCCGTCGGACGCGTAGGCGATCACCGCAAGGAAGCAGACCGCCCAAAGGCAGCGGTTGCCGGATCGTAGCTCGCCGGCCGAACGGCGGTGTCTGGTACTCTTCCTCATCCACGCTTTCGCGAAGCGACTCTTCTGAGATTCCCCGTTGGGCTTCAGCATAGGGTACTCCGGCACGGTACGCATCCCATGCCTCCTCCTGAGACCCCTCAGTTCGAGGCCCCTTCATACTTGGTGGTGGAGTCTCGGCCAGCCCATTTGCACAACCAAGTGTCGAAGACTACGGCCTTGCCACTGGGCTGCTGGTCAGGCCAGAACAAGGTACTCCTTCGCCAGGTCAGAACATCGAGCGCGACCGTCTCTGCCTGCGGAGAAGCCAGATCAACGCCGGCTACCTCGCCTGGGTCAGCCGATAGATCATAGACCGTTGCCTCCCCCAGCGAGCCCCAATAGACGTACTTGAGGGAGCCCCTCACAAACCCGGCAGGTCCCTCGTTCGCCCAGCAGGAGAAGTACACCTTGCGGTCCGACAAGGCTGGGTCCAGGGCATCCTGACCCTCAAAGACCTCGCTGTCTACTTTGAATCCCAAGAGGGTAAGCAGGGTAGGCGTCACGTCGATAGACGAGGTGGGCCACGAGATTCGGGTCCCCGGCACGATCGGAGAAGGACCTCTTATCACCCACGGCACGTGCAAGGCCTCCTCAAAACCGATCAGGTCGTGTCCTCGCCGGCCATGCTCACCAAAGGCCTCCCCATGGTCGCTGACCGCGCAGAAGATCGTGTTCTCCGTCAACCCCAAGCTCGCCAGCTCCTTGTCCAAGGCGGCCAGGAAGGTATCTGTATAGGCCACGGTCTGGCGGTAGCGATCCAAGGGCTCCTTCGCCGGGCTGCCATACCACGACGGGACCTCGTATGGATCATGGGTTGCCGAGCACATAATGGTCAACAGGAAGGGTCTGCTGTCTGCTGTCAACCACTCCCGGATGGGCCTGAGCAGGGCGAATTCATCGGAAGCCAAATAGCCCAGATTGACACTCGGATCATTCAGGCACTCTCTGGCCCAGAAGCAATCGAAGCCCAGGTTGCGAACCAGACTGGCTCCCGACTCGAAACTGCCCTTTGCAGACTCGAACAAGGCGGTCCGGTAGCCCTTCTGGCGGGATAGGATCGTCGCCAGGCTCGCGTACCCGTTGCGCGAGGGAATGACCTCAGCCGTGTCCTGGGACGCGGACGGGAAACGGCCCGTCAAGAGGGTGAAGATGGCCTTGGTCGTATGGGTGACGGTGGATCGCATAGCTGCGAACTCCACGCCCTGCTTGGCCAGGGTCCTGAGAAACGGCGTTGTATCCTGGCGAGGGTCTGCCAGCGATGTGTGCTGATAGCCAATTCCTTCGAAGATGACCATCACGACGTTGAGTGGGCGGGCCTGCGCCCCTTGCGTCAGCCGCACCCGGTCAGGGGTCGGCAGCTCGCGATCGGCCTTGAGGAAATCCTCCTCCCTCAGACCCGCGCTGGGGACGACCAGACTGGTGATGGCCTTAAGCTGGCTGTTGTAGTGCAATTCCGATACACCTGGCTGTGAAGGTATCCGTCGGATCATGGCTCCACGGGCCGGCATCGCGAGGATCGCCACCAGAAGCGTGCCTGCAATCCGGCCCAAGAAGGGCAGGGTGCGATAGTGGGGCAGCATCGGTCGCGCCAGGGCCAGGCCCATGAACCCCAGAGCAAGGATGCTGGGGACCGCCAGGGCGACACACCCGACGGGATTCTTGATCAGGTTGACCGCCACGAGCAGAGAGATGTTCAATGGGTCGTGAATCAGGGGCAGGATGGCCTGCGGGAAGACCTGCGTGCCGGTCCGAATGAGCCATCCGGCGTTGATCACGGACCATGAGCAGGCCACGGTGGCCGCGATCGTAGCACCGCGGACTACGCCTCGCCGAGGCCACAAGAAACAGGCCAGGGCCAGGACCGCCTCAAGCCCCAACAACACGGCGATATCGGCCATGACCCAACTGAGGTATTGGCCGGTCATGCCGTATCGCCAGGAGTGGAAGAACTTCACGGCCAGGGTGACCGCCAGGGCCGCGGCCATCAGGACACTGAAGGCCCGTGAGACCAAAGCCCTCCATACACGGGGCCCACGGTCCCCAGCTCCGCCGGGCGATTGGGGTCTTGAACAGGCGTCCTGCATGATGAGAACCATAGCACAAATTCGCTGCTGTGGCAAGCCGCCTATGGCCCTTGGGTCAAACTGAGGGGTTTCACCGCGAGGGTAGTATAGGGCCTACAGCGGTCTGCTGGACCTCAGTGACGGAGAAACGCCTGAGTCTGGGCCCGGATGATTGGTTGCACCCAGGGATTGTATCATTGTCCCTCTGCGTATATATTGCCGCTCATCCCAGACACGGAAAGGATTCAAGATGCGACGTCATCAGTTGGGGTTGATTCTCGGCGCGGGCCTTCTCTGCACCCGTCTCGGTTTGACTGCCGAGCCCATCGTACTGGACGAAGAACTGCAGATCCTGACCGTGGAGCAAGGTGTTTATGTGGTGGTTCACTCCTTTCCAGGCCCATGCAATTCCCTGCTCGTCCAATGTGCGGACCGCGAGATCGTCTGGGTCGACACCGCGTGCACAGACCAGGCCACCCAGCAGATCCACCAATGGCTGCAGCGGACCTGTCAGGACCCCAATATCATCCAGATCAATACGGGATTCCATAATGACAATCTCGGGGGCAACGGCTACTTGATCCAGCAGGGAATCCCATGCTATGGATCGGACCTGACGCCCAGGCTCATCGCCCAATGCTGGGACAAGACCGTACAGAAGGTCATGCCGTTCTATGAAGGCCAGAAGAACAAGAAGTACCGGGACACCCTGATCCTCCAGAAGCTCGTTCCTCCGAACAGGCTCTACTCCTTGGACAAAGGCTTGTCGCTCCATGTGGGTCACGAGACCGTGGAGGTTTTCTTCCCAGGTCCATCTCATACCCTGGACAATGTGGTCGTCTACTTCGAGAACAGACACATCCTCTTCGGCGGCTGCATGATCAAGGCCATGGACGCCAAAGACCTGGGTTTCTCCGGAGATGCAGACGTGGCTGCCTGGCCTAAATCCGCCCGGAAGGTCATGGAGCGATTTCCCCGTGCCCGCATCGTGGTCCCCGGGCACGGTCACTGGGGAGACCCGGAGCTTATCGAGCACACCATCAGGCTCTGCGAGGGGTAACCCTGCACTTGCCATGGCAGGGGGTTTCCGGCCAGCCGGTCAGACGGTATGCCCCTCGTGACCTGTGTGAACGAGGCAGCAGATCGGCCGCAGGCTCGGTCTTGGAGCCCCCCAAGGACCCTGGGGTCAGGCAGGATAAAGAATATGGAGTGGGCCCCAGAAAAACATTGAACAGCCGAGCCTATTGTGGTCTAATTCCGAAATAGTAATCATTATGACTTAGAAGAAAGACCCAGATGACTGTGTCCAAGGCCGAGATCGAACGCCGCGTCCAGGCATTCGTGCAGATGTGCCGCCAGCGGGGCATGAAGGTCACCCATCAGCGTATGGAGATCTTCCGGGAGTTGGCTGCCAGCGAGGAGCACCCGGACGCGGAGACCCTCTATCAGCGGGTGTGCAAGCGCGTGCCGAGTATCTCGCTCGACACGGTCTACCGCACCCTCTCGACCCTCGGGACCCAGGGCCTCGTGCAGAAGGTCGAACCCCTCTTCGAGAGGGCCCGCTATGACGCCAATCCCGCTCATCACCACCACTTCGTCTGTACAGTGTGCGGCAGGATAAGCGACTTCTGTAGCGAGGCGCTGGATGACCTGCCGATCCCCAAGTCCGTGGAGGCTTTGGGCGAGATTGAATCGGCCCATGTCCAGGTCCGGGGGACCTGTTCGAGCTGCGCGGGCCAAAAGAGAAAGGTGCAACCGCGTAGACCGGGATAGCCATGAGCGTGCACCGCATAGGTAATGATGACGAAACAAGGACCGTTCTGGAGAAAAGGAGACCTATCATGCCACAGAAGAAGCAGAAGCTGACAACCGCTTCAGGGATGCCGGTCGACAACGACCAGCAGACACTGACCGCCGGGCCCCGAGGTCCCGCCCTGATGCAGGACGTGCACCTGATGGAGAAGCTCGCGCACTTCAACCGCGAGCGCATCCCCGAGCGCGTGGTGCACGCCAAGGGGGCCGGTGCCTACGGTGTGTTCGAGTGTACGGCCGACATGTCGAAGTACACCCGGGCCAGATTCCTGTCGGAGGCAGGCAAGAAGACGGAGGTCCTCGCCCGGTTCTCGACCGTGGGCGGGGAGAAGGGCTCGGCCGATGCCGCCCGCGACCCGCGCGGGTTCGCGGTGAAGTTCTATACCGAAGAGGGCAACTACGACATGACCGGAAACAACACGCCGGTCTTCTTCATCCGCGACCCGCTGAAGTTCCCCGACTTCATCCACACCCAGAAACGCAACCCGGTCACCAACGCCCCCGACCCCGACATGTTCTGGGACTTCCTTTCCCTAACGCCGGAGTCGATCCATCAGGTGACGATCCTGTTCTCTGACCGCGGCACACCCCAAAGCTACCGCCACATGAACGGCTTCAGCAGCCACACCTTCAAGTGGTACAACGCAAAAGGCGAGGTCTACTGGGTGCAGTACCACTTCAAGACGCTTCAGGGCATCCAGAACCTCACTCGCCAAGAGGCGACCCGCTTGGCCGGCGAGGATCCCAACCACGCCACGACCGACCTGTATAACGCCATCGAGAAGGGCGAATTCCCCGCCTGGCGAGTGTGCGTCCAGATCATGCCGGCAAAGGACGCGAAGACCTATCGCTGGAATATCTTCGATATCACCAAGGTCTGGCCGCACAAGGACTATCCGCTGGTCGAGATCGGCCGGATGAAGCTCAACCGCAATCCCGCCAACTACTTTGCCGAGGTGGAGCAGTCGGCCTTCAGCCCCGGCAACTTCGTGCCCGGGATCGGGCCCTCGCCCGACAAGATGCTCCAGGCGCGGATCATTTCCTATCACGATGCGCATCTGTACCGGCTGGGCCCCAACTACCAGCTCCTGCCGGTTAACGCCCCCAAGGCATGCAAGGCCGCCAATTACCAGCGGGATGGGTATATGCGGCTGGATGACAACGGCGGCGGGCCAAACTACTGGCCTAACTCCATGGGCGGACCGGCGCCCGACCCGACCGCGGCCGAGCCGCCCATCGACCTGGAAGGTCAGGCCGCACGGCACCCGCAGGACGTCACCGACGATGATTTCTTCCAGCCCGGCGAGCTCTACCGCCGCGTCATGAACGATACCGACCGCGAGCGCCTGATCGGCAACATCGTTGCCCATCTGGGCAATGCGAAGAAGCGCATTCAGCTTCGACAGACCGCCCTGTTCTTCAAGACAGACCCGGACTACGGCCGACGGGTAGCCAAGGGATTGGGGCTGGATGTCAAGCAGGTGGAACGTTTGGCGTCGATGTCACAAGAGGAAAGAGCCAAGGCGACATCCGCCTGAGCCTGTCGCCCTATGTGGAACCCGTTGACTCTATCAATCAACTCAATGGAAAGGAATTCACATGATTGGCAAGAAGATGCATGAGGCGTTCAACAACCAGATCAACGCCGAGATGTACTCCTCGTACCTATACCTGGCGATGGCGGCTTGGTTCGAGTCCACAAATCTCAGAGGCTTTGCCCGGTGGATGCGGATGCAGGCCCAGGAGGAGATGAGTCACGCGATGAAGTTCTTCGATCACGTGGTCGAGCGAGGAGGCAAGGACCACGCCAGCGGCGTGTTTCTCCAATGGTTCATCAACGAGCAGGTCGAAGAAGAGGCGGCGGCCGACGACATCGTCCAGAAGCTCAAGATGATCGGCGAGCACACGAGCAGCCTGTTTATGCTGGACCGGGCTCTGGGTGAACGCAAGGCGGGCAATTAGCCGGCCCATGAGCCTGGAACTGATGCCGTCGGCATCGTCCATTCGCCCTTCAAATAGGCCGTAGGGTACAGAAAACGACCCTACCGTACTACGGCTCGCGGGTGGACCCCCACGCCTGGCGCATGAAAGCATCTGTATTGCCTCCCCCGAGTCATTAACCTCTCGCGACCATGAGACAGAAGCTATGGATCACACATTCGAGCCGGTGGAAGAATTCGCAAGATTGCCATTGACAAAGTTAGGTGCGACTAACTATGCTGTGGCGAGGTCGAACCGTGGTGGAATGCACGATGGGTATTGAAAAAGATCGAAGACTCAGTGCCTCTCTGGAGGATTACCTGGAGGCGATTTACAACCTCTCCAAGCAATCCGGGGTGCCTCGGAGCAAGGACATTGCCAAGCAGTTGGGGGTCTCCCGATCCTCCGTTACCGGGGCGCTGCGCCTGCTCAAGGAAAAGGGCATGATTCGCTATGAGCCGTATGACCATGCTATTCTAACCCAGGCAGGCCGCACGACCGCACGGGACGTTGTGACCAAGCATGACGTTCTTAAATCCTTTTTTATCAACGTGTTAGATCTTTCTACAGATGTGGCCCAGCAAGCCGCTTGTCGCGCCGAGCATATTCTGGGTCCGAATGAGATAGCCAAGTTCCTTGCGTTCATCGAATTCGTCAGCAGCACCAATAAGAAGGGATATCGGCTTGTAGACGAATTCAGAGACTTTTGTGTCCAGCGGGCCGGACGGAGGAAAGGGGCTACGTAGGATGAATCTTCCTGGACCTGTACGCTTGAGGCCGTGCGTTCGGCCACAAAGTCCGCTGTGCCTAATTTTTTCTTCGTTGTTGGTGCGGAATCAGGTGGGTTGCCGTGGGTAAAGCAAAAGTGGTTCTGGTCGGTAATCCGAACGTCGGCAAGAGCGTCATGTTCAACAACCTGACAGGCTCATACGTGACGGTATCGAACTATCCCGGCACAACGGTGGAGGTTGCCAGGGGCGCCGGCAAGGCAGGCGACATCGAGTTCGAGGTCATCGATACGCCCGGCATGTATTCACTCATGCCGATTACCGAAGAGGAGCGGGTCGCCAGAAACATCATCCTGCAAGAAACCCCGTCCGTTGTGCTCCACATCGCTGACGCGAAGAATCTTGAGCGGATGCTCGGCCTGACCCTACAGCTTATGGAGGCCGGCCTGCCCACGATTCTCGTGCTGAACATGATGGATGAGCTCAAGGCGCTCGGAAAACGGGTGAACATCGATCTGTTGCACGCCCGACTCAATATACCCGTTGTGCCGGCCGTTGCCACCGCGTGCGAGGGGATGGACCTATTGACACAAAGGATTCGTGATTATGTCGGTGAAGTTGGATGCAGAGACACAACCCCCCGGTAGCCGGGTATTCACGCTCGAGCACGCTGTGGAGCAGATCGTCGGTCTTCTGAAAGGCGACTATGGCCTGTCAAGACGCTCGATAGCCCTGCTGTTGCTCCAGGACGACCAGCAGATACGGCAGATGGTGAAGGTGCGGGATGCGCAGGTGTATGAGCAGATCGTGCAGACCGTTGCCGCGACCAGGCGTGGTTATTCCGACCCGCTGGACTACATCATCGCGATGCGCCGCCAGCAGGAGGTCAACGAGCTTCTCAAGGGCGTGGTTGAGCCCGCCAGCGATCCTCATCACAGTTTCGCTGAATTCCTGAGCCGGCTGACGATGCATCCGGTTGCGGGGATCCCGATCCTCCTGCTGGTGCTCTATTTCGGATTGTACAAATTCGTCGGCCAGGTCGGTGCAGGCACTCTGGTTGATTTTCTGGAGAGCACCGTCTTCGAGCAGCATATCAACCCATGGGTGACAAAGGCGGTTGAGGGGCTCGTCGGCTGGCAGGTGCTCAGGGACCTGTTCGTGGGTGAGTACGGCGTGCTTACGCTCGGATTGAGGTACGCCGTGGCGATCATATTGCCTATCGTGTCGGTTTTCTTCCTGGTGTTTTCTGTGATTGAGGACACCGGCTACCTGCCGAGACTGGCCATGCTGATCGACAGGCTGTTCAAGAAGATCGGCCTGAGCGGCAGGGCGGTCATTCCGATGGTCCTGGGGCTGGGCTGCGACACGATGGCGACGATGGTGACCAGGACCCTGCCGACCAAGCGAGAGCGGTTCATCGCCACGCTGCTCCTTGCCCTGGCGGTGCCTTGCTCGGCACAACTCGGCGTCATTATGGCCCTTCTTCATGGAAGGCGGCTCGCCCTGATTCTCTGGGCGGGCGTTATAGTCGGCGTTTTCCTGCTCGTCGGGTATCTTGCCTCGAAGCTGTTGCCGGGGACACAGCCTACGTTCTACATGGAGATCCCCCCGCTGCGGTTTCCGAAGCTGTCCAATGTGTTCGTGAAAACCTACACGAGAGTAGTGTGGTACCTCAAGGAGGTTGTCCCACTCTTTATTGCGGCCAGCGTGCTGATCTGGATCGGGCAGGTGACGCGGCTGTTCGATGTGTGTATCGGTTTGCTCAAGCATCCGGTTAAGCTGATGGGGCTTCCACCGGATGCCGCCCGTGTGTTTCTGCTGGGCTTCTTCAGGAGGGACTACGGCGCAGCGGGGCTGTACGACCTCGATAAGTCCGGCGCGCTCACGGGCGTTCAGTTGGTTGTGGCATGTGTCGCGCTCACGCTGTTCCTGCCCTGCATCGCCCAATTGCTGATGAACATCAAGGAAAGAGGCATCAGGACCGGCCTGCTGATCTCCGGGATCACACTGGTCCTTTCTTTCGCGGTGGCCTTTGTGGTGAGCGCGGTTCTGAATGCGACGGGAGCTGTGTTGTGAAGTGCTCGCTGTGTGGATACGAGTTCGACGAGCAACAGGCTCAGCACGCCTGCGCCGGCTGCATCATGGCAGAACGCTGCAAGCGGATTCGATGTCCCAATTGCGGGTATGAGACTGTGCCCGCACCCCGGTGGCTCAAGAAGATTGTCGACAGGAGAAACCAAGATGATGTTGACCGAGAGGGCTGAAGAACTACTGGAGACGTTCTGGCTGGAGACGGTTGAGAACAACAGAACACCCGATCTTTCACTGTTCAGGGACGACACCGCTTTCAAGGAACTCGTCGAGCATGGTTACGTCTCATCCGGCCGCTTGACATGCAAGGGAACCGAGGAAGGCCGGCAGTGTGTCAGGAGGCATCGGCTCGGCGAGAGACTGTTTGCGGACGTCCTGCAAATCAAGTCCGCGTTCGTTCACGAGGCCAGTTGCAGGCTGGAGCACATGCTGCACAAAGGGATTGAAGACAATATCTGCATTCTCCTCGGACATCCGAAGACGTGCCCGCACGGCAAACCGATACCCGCAGGCGCGTGCTGCACGGAGAAGAAGCGGAGATTCGAGAGCGTCGTCATGCCGCTGTCGGAGATGAGGAAGGGTCAAAAGGGCAAGATCGCCTATGTCCATACCAACGACAGAGAGATGTTGAGGAAGATCATGGCCATGGGCGCCCTGCCGGGCCTGGTCGTGATATTGCTACAACAGTTCCCATCGCCCGTCTTTCAAATTGGGGAAAGTCAGTTCGCGGTTGACAAGGAGTTGGCCGACAAGATCCGAGTATGGGTGGGCAAGTGAGCGATACATCAGGCATGGAGATCAGACGTATAGACTGAGAATCACCAGGCTTGGGAAACTGATCTTGAACAAGTAGCTGAAACAGTGAAATCACAATACAGACGGCCCAGCCAGCAGCAAGCCAGCCAGGGAGCAGACAGAACGCATCGTTGTGTTGCTGTGTGCTCCCATGTTTTTGAAAGGAGAGTGCATATGAAGAGCAATGTGGTCAGGTCTATCGCAGCGATCTTGATTCTGCATGGGGCCACATCTGCGCGGGCACAGGAGGTCAAGAAGATACAGGACAATTCTTTCCTGCTCGAAGAGGCTTACAACCAGGAGGATGGGGTCGTGCAGCACATCCAGTCTTTTCAGTACATGCACGGCGGCGATTGGGCCTACACGTTTACTCAGGAATGGCCCGTGCCGACGCAAAAACATCAGCTCTCCTATACCATTCCCTACCTGCGCCTCGATGAGGAAAGACCTGATACCGGTCTCGGAGACATCCTTCTCAATTATCGGTATCAGGCTGTGCTCGAAGGGCCGATCGCGTTTTCTCCGCGTATGTCCTTGATACTGCCTACGGGCAACGAGGATTGGGGCTTGGGAACCGGGGCTTGGGGCTTGCAGGGCAACTTGCCCCTGAGTGTCGAGCTGTCGGATAGATGGGTCACTCACTGGAATCTCGGGGCCACGTTCGTTCCTCGCGCGAAGGGTCCAGATCGCTCAGAAGCGGACACCAGCGGCTTCAACTATGGAGCGAGCATTATCTACCTTGCAGACAGTTCTTTCAACTTGATGCTTGAGCTCGCGGGAAATACGAACGAGACGGTGTCTGAGGGGGGACGTGTCGAGAGGGAATATGCGTTCTTCATAAATCCCGGGATGCGTTGGGCCATCGACTTCGAGTCCGGGCTCCAAATCGTTCCCGGCCTTAGCTTTCCCATCGGCATCGGTCCTTCGGAGGGAGACTTCGGAGTCTTATTCTACCTCTCCCTTGAGCATCCCCTCTTCAAACCCAAGCCGTCGTCTCGCTGAACTCTAGCGGGACGGTCACTAGGCCAAGGCATTCCGATTTCCAGCCTTCCGGAGTTCCCTGCCGATGCGACATCCCAGACAGGCAATGAGCGTGACCCGTAGCCTTTGTCTCATGGTCATGATGTCACGGGGCGCGTTAAAACCAGCCAGTCAAGGGCGCATCAAAGGTCATGAGAGGCTGATGACTCCAGGGAGGCAACACAACTGCCTTCGTTCGCCAAGTACGTAGGTCCACCACTAAGCCGTGCCTACGGCAAGTCATGTCTCCTACCCTACCACCGGCGGTCCTCTTTGCCCCCTTCAAACGCCGGCAGGATCGTGATATAGTAAGGACTCTGAAAGGAGAATACCGATGCTCAGCACTCTAGTTGTTACCTTGGTGCTCGCGGCACCCATTAACGCCTGGGAGAAGGCAAGTTCCATTCCTGTTCCTGCGACCTTGGACCCAGTCGTGATGGATCGGACGTCTCCTCTGGTTCCCACCGCTCTCGAGGTCTCCGGCCTGCTCGGCGAGCGGCTGCGCGCCCACACCTTCGGCCGCATCACGAACATCGACGAAGAGGTCCTGCTCGCCGGCTTTCGCACGCGGCCGGGCTCCCATCCCTGGATCGGCGAGCATGTGGGCAAGTGGCTGCACGCAGCGTCCTTGCTTTGGCTCTCGTCGCAGGATGTGGGTTTGAGAGAGAAGATCACGCGTGTCGCCAAGGGGCTGATCGCCACCCAGGGCGAGGACGGATACCTTGGAACTTATGTGCCCGAAAAGCGGTTTGGCCTTTACCGTGATGCCGATTGGGATGTGTGGGTTCACAAGTACTGTCTGATCGGATTGCTCTCCTACTACGGAATCTCGGGCGACCAGGAGGCCCTGACCGCATGCAAGCGTGCCGGGGACCTTCTTGCCTCCGTATTTCCTCGTGATCGGAGTATCCTCAAGGCGGGAACGCATGTTGGCATGGCCGCAACCTCGATTCTTGAACCCATCGTGCTGCTGTACCGTGCCACGGGCGAGAAGAAGTACCTCGATTTTGCCCTGTACCTTGTCAGTTCGTGGGACGAGCCGGGTGGGCCACAGGTCCTCTCGGCGATGCTCCGGGAGAAGACCGTTCTGGCCGTCGGGAACCGGAAGGCCTATGAGATGCTCTCCAACTACGTCGGCCTTTGCGAGCTCTATCGCGCGACAGGAACGCCGGAATTCCTCCAGGTTGCACAGGATGCCTGGGAAGATGTGAAGGCAAAGCGACTCTATATCACCGGCGGCGCCAGTGCCGGCGAGCATTTCCAGCCTGACGGCCAGCTTCCCAACGATGCAGGTTCGCACATTCAGGAGATGTGCGTCACCACAACGTGGATGCAGCTTTGCTGGCAGCTCTTGCGTCTGACAGGCGAGGAGAAGTATGCGGCGGCCCTCGAACAGGTCCTGTTCAACGAGACGCTGGCCGCCCAGAAACCCGATGGATCGGGCTACGCCTACTTCACACCGCTCGATGGACAGAAGCCCTTCCGCCCGGATTCTCCAGGGACGCGGGATATGGACTGCTGCAACTCGTCGGGGCCGCGAGCACTCGGCCTCGCGCCGACCTTCCTCGGCACCATCGATGCCGATGGTTTCCGGATCAATACGTTTGCTCCGGCGCGCTGGCATGTGACCATCGCCAACGTGCCGGTCACGATCACGTTGAAGAGCCGATTCCCCAGCGACGGCGTCGGCACGATTGATGTGGCCCCCCAACGCGATGCCGATTTCCACCTGGCCATCCGGGTTCCTCGATGGACGGCGAATCCTCGCGTATCGATTGGCGGCGACGCCCTGGAGGCCAAACCGGGAACGTACCTGACGATCAAGCGATTGTGGCGCCGGGGCGATACTGTGAAGTTCTCGTTCCCGTTCGTGCCGGAGGTTCACGCTGGTTCAGGCTCCAACGAGGGCCGCGTGGCCGTGACTGCAGGGCCTCTTGTCCTTGCGCTCGATCAGGCGGACAATCCCGGAATCCGAATCCCGCAGTACGTCTCGCTGCGAGGTCTGACGGCGGAAGAGCTTGCGTTTGAGAGCATACTAGCCCAGGGCAAACGGTCGTGGCCGGATGAAACGCTCTGGGACTGTAACCTGCGAGACCTTACGGCGGTGGTGCAGGGAAGAAAGGCCGAATGTCGTGCTGTGCTTCGCCCCTTCTTCGATGTCGGCTCGTGGGACTCCACACGCTACGCTGTCTGGCTGCGGGAGCCAAACACCGTCCTGAAGGGCGATGCCGTCGGCCCGTTCACCTTCGGCCGCGAGTTTTATAGTCGTGAGGGCAACGTCAATGGCAGTATCGCCGACGGCGACCCTGGCACCTTCCGCGTCACCTTCGACGGGAAGCCCCAGGGAGAGGCCTTCTTCGGGATTGCCGTTGAGAGACCCGTCAAGATCCGCCGTGCGATCTACGTGGCGGGAAACGTCTTCCATGATGGAGGATGGTTTGACACTGCCGGCGGTAAACCGAAGCTCCAGGTCAAGAAGGCAGAGGATGGCCCCTGGATGGACGTCGCCGTCTTTGAGGACTATCCGGCTGCAACGGCCACGGACGCCGGAGGACTGCGGCCTGGCACGCGATTCACCGTGGAATTCGCACCCCTGGAGGTCGTTGCGATCCGCATCATCGGCAAACCGGCATCCGGTGACAACCCGGGGCAGGCCTTCTCTTCCTGCGCGGAGCTGGCGGCGATTGAGGAATGATGCAATTGGATCTAGCCTCCCAAGGGACTCGGATTCTAACGGAAGAACAAGGCAAGACTGACAACCAGGGCTATTGAAATCGGATGCAGTACGTGGGTATCATGCAACGGGTACCGTGCAGGAGCACCGTCTATGGGGTCAAACGGGAAATGCCGGCTGGATCTTCTTGGACTACGCCCTGCTGGTGCCGGAGCTGGCCCTCAGTCAGGTATGGAAAGGAGAATCTATGAATCGCGTGATGATCGCCCTCATGGCCGCACTGTTTCTTGTCTCGCTGCGGGTCTTGCCCGCCGTGCCCGCTGAGACCGGCGATGCGGTTGTGCCGAAGGAAAGGACCATGCTCTGGAACGGCACGGACTTCACGGGTTGGAAGCGGTTCCTGCCTGATGCTTCCGGGAACGTGGATAAAACGTGGTCCATCGCGGACGGCCTGCTGCGGTGCATGGGCAGCCCCGCTGGGTACATGCGGACGGAGACACCGTATGCGGACTACCACCTGCATGTCGAGTGGCGCTGGCCGGCCAAGCCGGGTAACAACGGCGTGCTGGTCCCGATCACTGTTTCTGATCCCACCCTTTCACCTTCAACTTCAGCGTGTAAACACTCGTGCGGGCGGCCATAAACAGGAGGTTGTGCTCCTTGCCGCCGATGGCGACGTTGGCCGGCTGCTGGTTCTCTGGGGAGGGAATCTGCTCAATCTTGTTGCCGTTCTTGTCGTACACCTGAATCCCGCCGCTCGTGAGGTAGAGGTTGCCCTGATTGTCCATGGTCATGCCATCGGACCCGACGTTGCAGAGCAAGGTCTTGTTCTTGAGCGAACCGTCTTCCTGCACATCGTATTTCCAGGTCTTCCGGCCGCCGATATCGGAGACGTACAGGATCTTGCCGTCAGGCGTGCCGCCAATGCCATTGGGCATCTGGTAGTCATCGATGACCCGGGTCAGGGTCTTGCCGTCGGGGGTGAGGTAGTAGACGCTCCGCTTGTCCTGCTGGGCGGTGGCGTGTTCCGGGCCCCACCAGGGCCGGTGGTAGTACGGATCGGTCATGTAGATTCCACCATTGGGCAGAACCCACGCATCGTTGGGACCATCCAGCAATTTGCCGTTGTAGTCCTTCACCAGGACGGTCACCTTCTTGTCCGGCGTGATCCGCCAGAGCTGGCAATGCTCATCAGAGCACGTGATCAGGTCGCCGTTGGGGGCGAATCGCTGGCCATTGGCCCGCCCCGTCGGCTCCATCCAGACGGTGATCTTGTTGTCCTCGGCCGACCAGCGGAGGATCTGCCCGCCGGGGTCGTGATTCTGATCGGTGAAGAAGACGTTGCCATCCTTGTCGGCCGTGCACCCTTCGGTGAAGCCATAGCCGGTACCCACTTTCTCCACTTTGGCGCCGTCGGCGATGATCGGGCTTGCCGCTTGGGACATTGCCGCCAAGGCCGGTACTGCGAGCAACACTGCCGCGAAAACGAGTTTGAGCATGGGGAGTTCTCCATCTAAAAAGGAATTGTTCATCGGAATGCTCATTGGAGTTCCGCTCTCAACGTGACCAGTTCATATCCTGACACGGACACCGGCCCGGCCATTCTCTCTCCCTGTTTCTCGCTCGTGTCGCTCAGGAAAACGGCCCTCGGCTTCCGCTGCCCCCATCGAAGCGTGGCCACGTGGGCCTCGCCGGATGCCCCAAACAGGCGGACGATCCACGCCCTTCCATCGTCACTTGGCTTGACCGCAAGGACCAGAACGGCGGAAGGCGTGACTTGCAGCAACGGGGTGGTCCACCACACAGGGGAGGGCCGGCAAGCCAGGAGGGGCTGGCTGAAGCCGGTGGCAAAGCGTGAGGACTCAGAAGGGTCATACCTGCGGTGCGGGCGAAGGATGAACCGGAACAACGTAGGGCCTTCCTGATACGCACGGTAGTTGGTGTGCCAATGGTTGTTCATGGCCCATGAGTAGAGCGTCTGCGTGCGATCGACCCTGTGACGCCACACATTGGGGTCGGTTTGTGAATTGAGCAATGTGGCCGTGATGCCGCCGACCTCAACGAGCGGGGCGTCTAGGGTGACCCAGGTGACGCCCAGATCCCGGTTCGAGATGTCGGCCCATCGGCCCACCGTGAACCAGTTCTTGCATGCGCTGGGTATCTGGTCCGCTTCCGGCCGCATCACGCCAAATGGAACATCGAGCCGCATCTCCCCCCCAGGGACGTTGAATGGAAACGCAAAGTTCACGCTCTCTTTGCCTTCCTTCGCTTGGTAGCTCCTCGCCTCCAAGCGGGCCTTGTCCACGAGGTTGACCACCTCGACGTACCCCATGCCCGCCACGACACGCAGTTCACGGCGAAGCTTCCTGCAGCCCGGAGCCCCGGACTCGATGACGAGCGAGGCCACGAGCGGTCCAGCCTCCCCCACGGCAATCGTCGCCGGGCCGCTCCGCCGGAGTTCTCGCAGGTCATCTCCCTGGAGGTAGAGGTAATCGTTTAACGCCTCACCGCCGCTCGTGTCGGCAAAGTTGCCTTTCAGGCCCTTGCCCGTCAGATCGACGATGCCGCCGGTCGTCTCGTCCACGCGGACGCGGAGAGCGCCGCTATCGAGCACCGTGCCCGCAGCGATGGCCTTGCCGCCGACGTGCGGAGCACCAGCGACCAGACAGTAGCGGCGAGCGGCGAGCGGAGGAATATCCTGGGCCAGGAAGACCAGCTCGCCCGACGACAATCGCTGCGAGGGCACCGGACGGCCCTGGTCATCCACCACCCGGTCGCCAGCGGTGGAGAGGCTGGCCGCGACAACCACGGGCTCCGTTCTGGGCCATGAAAGGGTGTTGAGAACGTCCACGGCGGACGACGGGCCGGCCACGGCCTGACCGGACGACATCGCCCTGTCGAGCAGCTCCTTCGACTGTCTGTCAGCCTGGTCCGCGTAGGACTTCTTGATCTCCCACTGCTCTCTCGTCTCTTTCCGCTCCGGCTCGCTGACGCTGCACCACGCGCCCCAGGTGTGCTCCGAGTAGAGCAGGACGTTGTCCCACGCCTCCTCGAAGACGGCAGACGGATAGGCAGAGGAGTCCCGCATCGCCATGAGCGTCTCGGCTTGGGCCAGCCGGTCCGAACTGGCGCGGTTCAGCCCCGTCTCGAACGCGGAAGACCCGGCGCCGTCTTCCCAGTAAGGTGTCCAATCGCCTCGGACCTGGGGCAGCTTGTCGCCGTAGCGATGTTCCAACGCCTGGAAGGGCACACTCGTCCTGGAGATGATGAACCTCGGCCACGTGTATACCGCGTTCCACTCCTTCACGAATTCGCAGATCGCCGGGTCAGGCACCGCGTTGTCTCCATGGCCGCTCCATCGCACGCAGGCAATGTCGTAGGGATAGGCACGGGCCTCCAAGCCGTCGCATAAATCCTCCAGGAGCTTGTCCGACATCTTTCCGTAGCGATGCGACATAGCATAGCCCCAGAACGGAATCCATACGAGCACCTTGGACCTGCCGTCGGGGCCGATCCAGTAGAATGGCTTGTTCTCCCACTCCCGCAGAATGGTGCCGATCCGGTCAGAGTAGTTCGGCGCAGCGGAGAAGTACTTGATGCCGGCGTGCCTCATGGCCGTCACCGTGCCCCAGGTGTATCCCGGGACGTCGGAAATCATGGCCGAGTCAATGGGCACACCCGTCCTCGCCGTGAGCTCGGTGGCGAACCGAAACAGGCGAACCAACTCCTCGGGCCGGCAAAGTCCCGTGAGCTCGTTCAGATACATGCCATCCAGGGCCACCTGGCCTTTCTTCACCGCCTCGAAGAAGTCACCCCGTTGCCGCTCGTTCAGCCGGCGGAGATACAGATCGGCCGCCCAGCCCACCTCCACGTTCCAGACGAACCGGGCCCCTTCCGGGTAGCTGGCCGTGTGCCGGGCGTATTCGATGCCCTGGACGAGGTTGTTCACCTGTTTGTCCTCAACGGCCGTCTGGATCTCGGTGTAGCCGATGTCCGTGTGCGAATGGGGGAGGATGTACACGGTCAGCTTGCGAACCGGCTTCAGCGTGACGCTGCGCTCGACGAGCCCCTGACCTGGGACTTCGAGGCTGACCTGACGCGAGACTTCCGCCGGCACGGCGGGCACCCACGCCTCAACCGTCTGCTCCCCCCTGACAAGTCGGACGGGCTGGGCCTCCGCGCCTTCCACTCGCAGCACTCCCTGTGCGTCCTCCCCGAAGTGCCGCACGGTCACCCGCACCGGCTGGAACAGGACCCCGCCCTTCTCCACCCATCCTCGCACCGGTCGCACGAGATCAACCACGGACCGCGATTGAATCGCCGCCAACTCGGTCCCTGCCGGCGCCTCCAGCGCGACCCGATCATAGATGAACCAACTCCCGGTCAGCGTGGTGATCCGGATCTCGTTGTCACCCAGTCTGAGAGACGTCGCGGTGAACGGGATGGCGAAGCAGTACTCCGTACCCTTCTCGGGGCGGCCGCGGATCGACTCATCCCCTGCCCCCTTGGGTAACGCCTGCTCAAAGGACTGCCCGTTCACCTCGATCCGGAGGGTGGGAGGACGCTGGGCGTGCGTATCCAGCAGGTCGAAGGTCAGGCGGCACTCACCCTCGCCCCCGGTTTTCTTCAGGCCGAAGAGAACGACAAAGGCGTGCGGTCGTCCCCCGGCCCACGTGTCGTCCGGGCCGGGATGCACGTAGGGCCAATCTCGCAGGGTCTCGGACTCGCCGACCACGAACAAACCGTCCTCCTTGAACTGGCCGTAGTCCTTCGGCGCCAGGGCGAACTCGACATCGTTGTGGTCCAACTCACCGATCTGCCAGAGCGGCTTCGTTTCAGCCGCCCCCCCGCCGCTGGTGACAGACACGGCCAAACCAAGGATCACGAGCCAAGGCATCATCACCATGCACAGCAGTATACATCCCGAGCCCTTCGGTTCAACCAAAATGAATCTGTGAGCCCGACACCAAACCGTGGGCCGCCTGCAGGCCGTCTCTGTGAGATGGCGGTTCATTCAATGACCTTGCGTGGCAGGCATGGAACCGGTATTACGGTTTTTGGTGGCCGACCTCCGCATAGTGCCCAATCAACCCCCGGTGTTGACCGGCGATGGAGACACCCGCTATGAAGACGCCATCATAATGACCCTGCCGTAAGTACGGTTCGCCGGTGGACCCGAACACCTGGCGCACGAAGGCACGAAGGCACTTGCATTGACTCCCGCGAGCCATTAGCCTCTCGGGGCTATGAGACAGAAGCTATAGATCACACTCATTAATTTGAAGCGTCGACCTATTCCCCGCAGGGACTTGCCCAATCGCGCCCGGAGGGATTCGGACCCCCGACCGACGGATTAGAAATCCGATAGGGTCATTTGTAACTATTTGTGGCAAAATGACTAATGACTGTCAATCAAGAACTTACGATGCTGGCCGAAGCGCAGCCGAAGCCGCACAGTAGGCCAAAAGAGCCTGCTTGTTGCGCGCTTTGTTGCGCGCCGGGTGGCTGGGTCGGTCCCGCACAAATGAGAAGGGCCGGATCGGTTGATCCGGCCCTCGTTCTTAGTTTCGTCAAAGTAGTTTACGTAATACCCAGATAAAAACAACTGCCCCGATCAACGTCGAAATCTCTCCACATAAAGCCAATTCGGCGGCTCGGGAGGCAAGTCTCATGTCAATGAATAGTAGGTGCAACAAAATGAGTAGCACCAAAAACTGTAAAATTGCTTCATGGTCGTACGTTACTTCGACCTTCAGCTCTGTACCATGCAAAAGAATCTCAAATCTGATTCTTAAAAGGCTTAAAACAAATTTGAACTCCCGTTGCTGGTACCTGGACATGGGTCACCCCCTACCCTGCCCGGCCCAGAGAAACGGCTACGCGAGACACTGTTGTTGTTAATTGCTTCATGCATCTGTCTACTGCTTTCCAAAGCAGAGAGGTTACGCCAGAATACCTGGCCCTGTGACGTCTTGATTTCATCTTCTTTCTCCTTTCTAAGACTGCTGTTGTTGTTACGCCCCCGATAGGGGGCACCGTCTGCGCAGGGTTGCGCAGCACCCAATACGACCCTGTGTACTTGTCAAAGATGAAGAAACCTAGGGCTAGTCGCGGCTCAAGCACTGGCGAATCTGTGGCCGCACGTGTATGTGATACTCACGGCGCGAGTGTGCCAACCTAGTCTGTCGGCCAGCTATCTCGGAACCATGCTATTGTCTATATAGCACAATGGGAATGGAAGTCAATCGCAAAGCCGGACCTTCTTGGAACACGTTGGGAGGTCAGCACGCACCGTCCGTTGACGGTGTCAGGCTCTGTGCCCACCCCAGTACTCCCCCAACAGACTCGCTCACTCCGACCCAAGCTGGCAGTATTTCACAATCATGTCAAGACGACTAATGACTGGCAATCAAGGACTTATGATGGTGGCCTGATCGCAGCCGAAGCCGCACATCGTGCGCGAAGAGCCTGCCTGTTGCGCACGCTGTTGCGCGCGATGGCTGGGTTGGTCCTTGTTGTCCCCCAATCCTATAGGCGATCTAGCAATTGCCATGCCCCAAGTCCGTTGCGGCCGTTACGGGTTGACAGTCGTGCCAGATCACAAGCCGGTCGATAGGAAAGGGCCACGGTTGACTGCATCTCAGGGAGAGACTACCATCCAGGCAGTGGACCCGTTGAGCAGGGAGCAATCATGGCGAATCCAGAGCATCTGGCGATCCTCAGACAAGGCCTTAATGCCTGGGACAAATGGCGGAGCACGTGCTTGGTCAGACCGGATCTCGTCGAGGCCGACCTCAGCAGCGCGGACCTAAGCCAGGCGAACCTAAGCCTGGCGAAGCTCAGCCTGGCAAACCTCAGCAGGGCAGGCCTGCATGGGGCGGACCTCAACGGGGCCGACCTGCACGGGGCGGACCTGAGCGGGGCGGACCTCGGTATGGCGAACCTAAGCGGGGCGAACCTCAACTTGGCATACCTCGCCAGGGCGGGCCTGTACGAGGCAAACCTCAGCGGGGCGAGCCTCAGCGACGCCGTCTTCAGCGAGGCGAACCTCGGCAAGGCGAGCCTCAGTAGCGCGGACCTCAGGGAGGCCATCTTCCACGGGGCGAACCTCAGCGGGGCAAACCTCAGGCGAGCGAACCTCAGCGGGGCGAACTTCATCATGGCCAACCTAGAAACTGCTGCTCTGGAAGAAGCTGATCTTCGCTGGAGTCAACTTGTAGGGGGGAATCTGACGGGAGCGAAACTTACCGGAGCCAAGCTGTACGGCACAGCCAGAGATGAATGGGTCATCAGCGGTGTGGACTGCAAGCATGTCTACTGGGATGCTGACGGTAAGCAACGCTCTCCTAAGGACAGAGACCTTCAGCCAGGGGAATTCGAGCGGATATACGAGATGTTGCCGACTGTCGAGTATGTCTTTGAGAACGGCATGTCGCCCATTGACCTGCTAATAATGGACCGTGTTGTACAGGCCATACAAAAGAAACGTCCGGAGTTCGATATCAGGATCGACTCTATCAGTGCCCGCGGCCTAGCCCCTTCGATCAAGTTCACCGTTCAGCATGCAGAGCAGAAGGAATCGGCTCTCGCTGAGGTTCGGATTGCCTACGAGACAAAGATCCAGCAATTGGAGGGTGAAAGGGATCGGTGGTATCAACTGGCCGCACGTGCCATAGATACGCCCAAGGAGATCAAGCTCATCATCGCTGGCCCTAGCAGCATCGTCAGTGTAGAGGGTGTGACATTCAACATTGAACAGCATGTGCGCAACGCCATCGAGTTGCAGAAGGCCATTGCTGAACAGGGGGAGGACAGTGAGACCTTCGCCAAGGTGGCCAAGAAGACCGCGTTGAGTATCGTTGGCGATGTGTTGAGGGACCTCGCCAAGGGCCAGGTCAAGGAGGCTGCAAAGCGGGTCATCGAACTCGGCAAGGAACTAGGGCCAGCGGTCGCCAATACGGCGGCATATGCGTTCTTCAAGGGTTTTCTGGGCTGACCGCCAGACAAGCCGAGAAACCGGAGACTGCGTGTTCCGACCCGAACCGGGCGAAGACGCCCAGGAGATCAAGAGAGCCTGCTTGTTGTGCACCTTGTGCTACGCCTGATGGCTGGGTTGTGACTGGCGAACGAGTCGGTAGGCATGAGGCCGCCTGGACGGCCTGACCGGTGTAGCCGAAGCCGCACGGTAGGCCAGAACCTACCTGTGGCACACCTGTCGCGCGATTAACGGCTTAGGTTGGTCCACTGTCACGATCTCTTCAACATAGCTATATGATCTGGAGTATCACAAGAAAGATTGGCAGAGCGCCCGTTATTAGAAACCATTTCCGGTAGCGCCTAATGCACAAGCTCATACTGGCCAAGGCAACAATGCACGCAAACGAGATTTGCAGACCCAGTGTGTGAGGGTGGCTCCTAACCCACACGCTGAAGCCAATGTCCGTCAAATGGATTAGCGATTCCAGCCCCGCAATTAGCATGGCCGCGAGAAGCACGCTCAACCCCCAAACAAGAAGAGTGATCTGTCCCTCCAGTTTGGACGCCTCGGTCTCTGCCGCTTGTCGGGCATCAGCTTCTGCGTCCCTTGCCTGCTGAACAGCCTTCGCTCGCTGGGATGCTTGTTCTGCCGCCGCTGTCGCTGCGTCGAGACTCTGCTTCTGGGATGTCACCTGACTTTCCAGCGCGCCGACAGCCGCCTCAAGGGCTTTTCGGGTTTCCGCTTCCTGCTGGACTTGTTTCTCTAAGGCGGCTCTCTCTTCCATCAGCTCAGCATTCTGATCCGCAATCGCGCCTTCAACAAGGGCATTGAACTCGATGTCATCCGTCGCCTGTGACAGCTTATCAATCAGAACGCCGTTTGTCAGGAGTCGTGTCGCTGTTTCTTCCGGGAGGCCTCCGTAGGCTGCCAGAATCCCGAGCATCTTGGAACAAGCCCTGCTGCCACCGCCTCCGATGGCGCTGAACTCTGGCAAGGCAAACGTCTCGGCAAACGCCTTGTCGAAGTCGGTATCCGACTTCATATGCGGCCGTAACAGTTGCCAGAAGTTGTTCGGCAAAATGACGCACGGGAGCCGGTTCTCTTTCTTGGCTTGAATCTGGTCAAAGAGATACAAGTAGAAGTCGCACGTCAAGATCAGCGTACCCGCCTCCAAAGTCGAGGACGCCCTTGACCGCAGTTGGCTAACCGTATCCAACAACACCACATCGTGCTGTATCACTTCGTATGGCTTATCCTTCTTGCCATGGTTTTGCAGGAAGGTGGTGTATTCCATATTGAGGTTGGCGCATTCCTTGATTCGGTCCTGGGATATCCGGTAGAGCCTTATGTCCATGTCTGCAACAACGACATCGAAATGCTCAATCGGTCTCAGAAACTCTTTGACATCCACATGTCCTCGCGAGTTCATTTCGTGGAACTTGTTCTCTATCCCGGACAACCGGCCTGATGCCACGGCCGCTTTGCTGAGGCTTGTCGGCCAGTAAGCCGACTTGAGAATGCCGCCGTAATATGAGACGGTATCCCGTATTTCCCTTTGGGTCCTCTCGTGGAATCTGAGTTTGAATGGCAACTCGTGTTTCTTGACGGCTTCAACGAGTTGCATCGACACCTCCACCTGCGGATTGTTATTCAGGCCGAGAAGTCCGAAGATGAAATTGGTATCCAGGAAAAGCGTAAGCTCCGGCAGGTGTCGGACCAACTCCTGGGCTACCTCTGGAGAGACCTCAAGCTTGAAAAAGTTGAAGGCAACGTCGGCCAACTTAACCATGTAGGCCGCCCGATCAGCATCCTGCCCCAGTGAAGCCATGAAGGTTAAGATTGCCTCTCTTGCCGATGGGTGGAACCTAGCGTCGAGAGACAAGGAGATGGCGTCCCCCAGTAAAGCATGAAGACTGTCTTGATAGTCGGCTGGTAGGCTTACCTGTGGCTGCAACATCGCCACACTCTGCATCCCATGCCGCCGAAACACCCTTTGGAGATATCCCCTCAAGGCCGCCCAGAAGTCGTCCATGGGAATGGAGACATACCTGGCGACAATCTCCGCCAGCCATTTGTCCTTCACTCGCTGTTCCAGCCGTCGAGCCTCATCAGCAGCCTGCATCAGGTCCGCCTGGGCTGCGGGATCAGGAGTATATTCGCCCTTATATAGCGTGACCTTCCCATCCCTCTCAAGCTCATACAGGGCACTGCTGATGTCCGGTCCGGGGATGCTGATTCCGAGAAGCGTGTCTATTGTATCGGCGAACTCTCCAGCCGATGAATACCTGTCCCTGTTGAGACTGAAACAGAGTAGGATAAGCCCCTGGATGATGTCTGATCTGCGGCCTGTCTTGCTGACAGCGGCGAAATTGCACAACTGTTCGAAGGTGCAACTGAAATTCCTGGGGAGGATAGCATCATCAGTCATCGCTGGATCTCCCAAATGGTTGACCTGCCCGACGGATGGTGGGCACAGTCACTTCTTGTTCAGGATGTCGAGTGTCTCTTTGATGAACTGGGCAGGAACAACCACGCCGAGCTTGAGCCTCTCGCGCGTTTCAGTGACCTCATACCGTAGTCTCTCTGGACTGTCCTCCAATAACCTCACTGAGCGCAGGAGCTGGGGCTGGTACGCTTGCTCGGTAACGAGGCCCACCACAGACGAGATCATTTCGTCCAGGTAGGTGACTCCGCCGTAGGTTCGCCCCCTATCAACAAAGTAGACTGGTCCTCCACTGTTACCATTGAAGACCTCAAAGTCGAAGAGAAACGACTTCACTTCGCTGGCGGGCGTAAGCGGGAACGAGGCGATTCTCCCGCTCCTGAGAATAGCGAAGCCCTCCGGGTTGGCCTCTGCCCCCAGAGGGTATCCGAGACAAAGCAATTCGTCGCCGGGGTGGATCTCCCACTTCTCCATTCTCCTATCGTCCGCGAGCTCGTCGGTTGAGATCCCCCCCACTTCCCGTGACTGGCTCGACACGAACGGCGGCAGGGGCATCTTCATGACAGCGACATCAGCGGTCGGATGCTGTACCCAAAGTGGGGTGTTGGCGTCTCGAATCCGTATGTCCCAGGGCACTTTCTTGAACTTGTGTTCGGCAACCTCCTGCCGGAGGTAAATCTTGGCGTCGCTCCCGGATATCTTGCTCAGAACATGGGCGGCTGTCACGAGAACTGCCTGTCCCTCCCCCGGTCGATTTGGCTCAGGAACTACCATCAGAAACCCTGTACCGAAAGTGACCTTGTTCGGCTCGCCTGTTGGACCCTCAATTCGGTAGGTGTAGTACATCAACCTTGTGTTGATTTCGACGGCAGATGACAAGCACTGCGTCACAAACATCAGCGACAGTAAGAGACTGACCGAGTACTTCATGAGTTGCCTCCGTCTTCAGACGATTGTAGCCCATAACGGTTTCCACATAGGGTCCCAGGCGCATCGCGCAAGGCGAGGGAGCCAGACATTAAGCACCCCCTGCCTCCACATTCAGAGTAGTACGCACAGATCATCAGCTATCGCTCCGACTTCATCTCCTTCGGCATCACACGACGGCCAACTCATGGCACTGAGGCCACTGCCCGAAGCTCAGGCCCTGAGTAGATTCCGTCTTGATCCCAGTCCTGAAACAAACAGTCCCACTTTCACGGGAGAACCCGCCGGGAGCAGCGCAGTTTCGGTCAGAGCCCCCACCACCCCCGTGCCCGACATGATACACCTCCTCACGCTGTTGTCAACGGCCCCAGCTTCCGGCCCCAATTCCCACGGCGGTGGCGATAGGAGCCTTTCCAGTTGTCCACCTATCTCGCTCCCAGTGCCAGCACGGACCGAGTGAGACCCTTTCGACACCATTCACACCACAGGTCTGTTTTGGGCTATTACGTGTCGCAAATTGGATTCCCAAGCCCGCCTCTCAGAAGGACTTACTGTATCGCGCCCGGAGGGACTCGGACCCCCGACCGACGGATTAGAAATCCGTTGCTCTATCCAACTGAGCTACGGGCGCGTGTTCTAAAGCCAAGACATATAACAACTTCGGGCCGATTCTGTCAAGCTGCTTGAACACAGGAAGACCAGAGGATAGCATAAGTGACTGGTAGTGACTGACATGGAGAAGACTGAGGCATCCTATGAAGACGTCGATCATTGCAGCCATTGTGGCGATCACAACCGCGTGTTCTGTTGATACTTCGCTGTCGGCCGGAGGCGAGGAGAACCGGGCTGAGTCGCCGGATGGGAGAGTCGCCATCGAGTTTCTGATGCAGACCGGGGGGTCCCCCGCTTACAGGATCGAGTACCTGGGTAGACCCATCGTGCTCGAATCGCGACTTGGCTTCGAGCCCAACTTCACGAGCGGTTTCCAGGTTTCCGGCACGACTTCGAGCGTCCATGAGGGGCAGTGGACAAACCCCTTCGGGGAGCGCAAGGTGGTTCCGGACAACTATCGCGAGCTGACCATCGATCTGCGGCATGAGTCCGGGCGCCTCATGCGCGTGACGTTCCGGGCCTACAACGAGGGGGCCGCATTCCGGTATACATTCCCGGCGCAAGACACCCGGGAATTCCGGTTCACCGGTGAGCGGACCGAATTCCGTTTCCCCGAAGGCACCTACGGCTATGAAGAGCACGGCACCGAGGGCGAGTACACGCGTTCGAAGGTTGCGGACATCCAGGCGCAGTGCGAGCGGCCGCTGACGCTGGAGTACGCCGGCGGTCTGTTTGCGTGTCTGGCCGAGGCCGCCAACGATCGCTATCCACGGATGCTGCTGTCGGGCTCTCCCGGCGCCCCAGGGGCACTGGTCAGTGCGCTCGGGGGGACCAGCTCGAACAGCCCAGGCAACCAGCGCCATGACCCGACCGTGACGCTCTCGGTGGGTTCCTCGACGCCGTGGCGGCTCTTCGTTGTGGGCGAGAAGCCCGGCGACCTCCTGGAAAGGGACGGGCTCGTGCTCAACCTGAACCCACCGGTGGCGTTGAAGGACACCTCCTGGATCAGACCCGGAAAGGCGATGCGCGACACCACGCTCACCACGGCCAACTCCAAGGCGATCATGGATTTCGCCGACAAGGCGGGCCTGCAGTACGTGTCCCTGGACTGGAAGTGGTACGGCACCGAGGACCGAAAGGAAGGTGACGCCACCACGGTCCGCGTGCCGAACCTGGATATTCCGGAGATCATCCGATACGGCCGTGAAAAGAACGTGGGCCTGATCGTCTACGTGGATCGGCGGCAGATCAGGTCGCAGCGAGACGTCCTCTTTGCGCTCTACGAGAAATGGGGGATCGCGGGCGTGAAGATCGGATTCGTGGACGTCGGCCCGCAGGAGGAGACCGCCTGGATCACGGAGACCATTCAGAAGGCGGCGGAACACCACCTCCTGCTGGATATCCACGATGGATACCGCCCCACCGGCAACAACCGGACGTATCCCAACCTCATGACGGCCGAAGGCATCCGCGGAAACGAGCACATGCCGACGCCGGAACACAATGCGACGCTCCCCTTCACGCGGTACATCGCCGGCCCCGGCGACTACACGGTCTGCTACTACAACGATCGCATCAGGACCACCCATGCGCACCAGTTGGCCATGGCGGTGGTGTCGTTCAGCCCCCTGCAGTGGATCTTCTGGTACGACCAGCCGAGCCTGTACAACGGTGAGCCTGAGGTCGAGTTCTTCCGGCACGTGCCCA
>Ga0209777_10001100_pt1 | contig 40911 bp, 33 predicted proteins | sample FrelakmetHBP12HB_FD_187147 | JGI IMG/M metagenome (GOLD analysis project Ga0209777, IMG submission 187147) | Freshwater lake sediment microbial communities from the University of Notre Dame, USA, for methane emissions studies -HBP12 HB (SPAdes)... | ecosystem: Environmental > Aquatic >...
AAACTTCTTTCTTTATAACTTCCAGGATTTTTTTTGCCTCTTTTCCGTCTCTAAATATGCCAAAGACTGTTGGGCCGCTGCCTGACATCAATGCACCAAGCGCGCCGTGCCTGAGCAACATTTGCTTTAAATCATCTAATTCCGGATGCATTTTTAACGAAACTGACTCCAAGTCATTATGCAATTCCCGAATTATGTCACCCCTTTTCAAAAATCGCGGAATGCTATAATTATTTTTTCCCCTTGTCAATCTTAAATTGAGGTTTTCGTAAACCATTTTTGTTGAAAGCTCAAATCGGGGTTTTATTAAGACCAGATTGATTTTGGGTAAATCTTGCAGAGCTTTCAATTTATCGCCAATGCCGGAAGCTAAGGCATTGTTTCCAAAAATAAAAAAGGGGACATCCGCCCCTATTTTCGCCCCCAGTTTAATCAGTTCATTTTTTTTTAAATTTAAAGAACATATTTTGTTTAAGGCTATTAAAGTTGTCGCGGCGTCGGAGCTTCCCCCGCCAAGACCGGCGGCCAAAGGTATTTTTTTGGTAAGCGTAATTTCCACACCGGAAGGATAGTCGGCATAAGCGAAAATAAATTGTGCGGCGCGAAACACCAGATTATCTTCAGATGTTGGGAGATCGCTGTCGGGACATTTAAGGACAATCCCCTTGGGGCGGGGAGAAAATATTAATTCATCATACAGCGTAATTTTTTGCATGAGGGAAACAATGTCGTGATATCCATCGGCACGCTTCCTCAAGACGCGCAAGAAAAGATTTATTTTCGCCGGAGCAAGCCAGAGCATTTCAAACCTTTTCTTTAACGTAGCGCATTTTCAATTCGTAGAGGGCTCCCTGAATTAATTTATTTTCGTTCTCGTTGAGATTTCCTTTGGTCTTTTCATTGAGCATATCGAGGATATCAATAGTTTGTTTTGCTGCCGGTAAGTTCTTTTCTGACGCGCCCCCTTCGGTATCGGGAAAATCTCCAAAATGATAAAGAGCGGAAGTACTCAAAGACAGGACAAAGTTAGTAAAGTTAACCTGTGGGTAATCTGATTCTTGTTTCGGTTCAGTTCGCGCACTTTCCTGAACTTTAGGCTTTTCCTCAGCAGTAGAAGATTGTGCTTCTTCCTGCGAACGCTCTTTGCCCGATTCATCAAAAAGACGTTTATCTTTCACTACGAATCCCGAATCATTCTTCTTTTCTTCCATTATGACCCCTCCCCCTTTACCGCGCTGCGGAAAATTAATTTTTTAATATGGTTTCATGCTTCTTAATCGGGCAATCCTCTCCTCCATCGGAGGATGAGTGCTGAAAAGATTCATGAGCGATTTTCCCGTTAGAGGATTAACAATAAACAAATGCGCCGTGGATGGATTGGCATTCATGGGAATCACCTGGGACGCACGGGAAAGTTTTTCGAGAGCTGCGGCCAATCCATAAGGATTTTGGGTGATATTCGCGCCGCCGGCATCGGCCATATATTCACGGGAACGCGAAATGGCCATTTGGATTAGAGCCGCAGCAATCGGAGCGAGAATGGCCATCGCTATCAAACCGATTATTCCGCCGTGATCATCGTCATCACCGCGACCGCCGCCAAAAATAGCCGCCCATTGAGCCGCATGAGCCATCCATACAATGGCGCCGCCAATAGTTGCGGCAATAGAACTGATAAGCATATCTCTGTTCTTAATATGCGTGAGCTCATGGGAAATTACGCCTTCGAGTTCTTCTTTATTCAAAATCCGCATTATTCCTGCCGTCACGGCGACAACCGCGTGTTGCTCGTTGCGGCCGGTCGCAAAAGCATTGGCTGTTTCTTCGGGAATAATATAAACCCGCGGCATCGGCAACTGGGCTTTTAACGCGAGGTTGCGAACAATATTGTAAAGGTCAGGCGCCGCGCTTTCGGAAACTTCCTGCGCATTATACATTTTTAAAACAATTTTATCGGAAAACCAGTAACTGCCGAAATTTAAAATTGCAGCAAATATAAAAGCGATATAAATCCCTCCTCTGCCGCCGATAAGGCCGCCTATCAACATCAATAATCCTGTTAACGTTCCAAGTAAAAGAACGGTTTTTATAGAGTTGCCCATTGTTTAAATCCTCCGTGACTTCATTACTTCTTGGTTAAAGTTATTTCACCTTTTTTAGACAGGTCAATTAAAATTTTATCTCCTTCAGCAAATTTACCCGCCAGAATTTCCATCGCCAGCGGATCCAAAATCAGTTTCTGCAATGAACGCTTAAGCGGACGGGCGCCGTAAACAGGGCTGTAACCCTGTTCGGCTATATATTTTTTCGTCTTTTCTGTCAATTCGATGCTCAATTTGCGGTCTTTGAGGCGTTTGTCAATCAGACCCATCTGAATGTCAACTATCTTATAAATATCCTCCAGCTTCAGCGCGGAAAATATAATCGTGTCGTCAATACGGTTTAAAAATTCCGGCTTGAAAGTCGCGCGCAGGGCATCCATTGTCCGGTTTTGTTTTTCTTTCTCATCCAAATTTTGATCCTGTATCCATTGTCCTCCTACATTGGAAGTCATAATCACAATTGTGTTTTTGAAATCGACAGTCCGGCCGTGTCCGTCGGTCAGACGCCCGTCATCAAGTATCTGCAATAAAATATTGAATACATCGGGATGAGCTTTTTCGATTTCGTCGAAAAGCAGGACGCAGTATGGCTTGCGTCTTACGGCTTCGGTTAAATAACCGCCCTCATCATAACCGACGTAACCGGGAGGAGCGCCGATCAGACGGGCGACCGCGTGTTTTTCCATATACTCCGACATATCAATTCTAATCATGGCCTGTTCGCTGTCGAACATAAATTCTGCCAACGCTCTGGCCAATTCGGTCTTTCCCACTCCAGTTGGACCCAGAAAAATAAAAGAGCCGATGGGACGATTCGGATCCTGCAAGCCCGAGCGAGCGCGGCGCAGAGCGGCAGACACTGCGCTAATGCCTTCCTCCTGACCGATAACACGCATCTTGAGACGTTCTTCCATATGAATCAGTTTCTGCACATCGCTTTCCATCATGCGGGAAAGCGGTATGCCCGTCCAGTTGGAGACAACTTCGGCAACATCTTCCGCGTCCACCTCTTTCTTAAGCATCGGATTGTCTTTCTGAATATCATCCAGTTTTTTCTGTTCTTTCTGAAGATCTTTATCCAGAGCAACTAGTTTGCCGTAACGGATTTCCGCGGCTTTCTCGAGATTCCCCTCGCGCTGGGCTTTGACTTCCTCTAATTTAAGATCCTCAACCTGCTTTATAATATTTTGTATTTTATTGTTTATATCTTTTTCGGTTGACCAGTGTGTCTTCATTTGAGTCACGCTGGATTTCAACTCGGCCAGTTCTTTTTCAATCTTGTCGCGACGTTCTTTAGCTGTTTTATCGGTCTCTTTTTTCAGCGACTGCCTCTCAATTTCCAGTTGAATTATTTTTCTATCAATGGCGTCAATTTCCGAAGGTTTGCTGTCCAATTCTATTTTTAAACGCGATGCCGCTTCGTCAATCAGGTCAACTGCTTTGTCCGGCAGGAAACGATCTGTTATATAACGGTGGGAAAGCGTCGCGGCGGCTACTATTGCTGAATCTTTAATTCCCACCCGGTGATGCACTGCGTAACGTTCTTTTAATCCACGCAGAATTGCAATTGTGTCTTCCACCGTCGGTTCTTTGACCAAGACAGGCTGGAAACGCCGCTCCAGTGCCGCATCTTTTTCGATGTATTTGCGATACTCGTTGAGCGTTGTCGCGCCCACGCAGCGCAATTCGCCGCGTGCCAGAGCTGGTTTGAGCATATTGGAGGCGTCCATTGAACCTTCGGAAGCTCCCGCACCGACAACTGTATGTATTTCATCAATAAAGAGAATGATTTCACCTGAAGAACTGATTACTTCTTTGAGAACAGCCTTTAGCCTTTCTTCAAATTCCCCGCGATATTTCGCTCCGGCAATTAAAGCGCCGATATCCAGTCCGATGACACGTTTATTTTTCAGACTTTCCGGCACATCACCATTAACAATGCGTTGCGCTAATCCTTCAACAATCGCCGTTTTCCCGACCCCCGGCTCTCCGATCAAGACCGGATTATTTTTTGTTCGACGCGAAAGCACCTGCATGATGCGTCGTATTTCTTCATCGCGTCCGATTACCGGATCAAAAGAGCCCTTACGGGCAAGTTCATTGAAGTCTCTGGCATAGCGTTCGAGAGCCTGATATTTACCTTCCGGATTAGGATCGGTTACCCTTTGATTGCCTCTTATTTCCACCAATACTTTAAAGATGCTGTCCCTGGTTATCCCCGCTTGATGCAGAAGTTTACCGGCTTCACCGGTTTTTTCCTCAGCAATGGTAATAAGCACATGTTCGGCGCTCACGTATTCATCTTTGAGTTGCGCCGCTTCGGTCAACGCCTTGTTGAATATTTTATTGAGCCTGCCTCCCATATACACCTGTTCCGCACCCACGCCCTGAACACTAGGTTGTTTCTTCAGATAATTGTCCAGTTCTTTTTCAATTTTTTGAGGTGAAGCATTAAGCTTATTTAAAATGGCGCCCACGATACCGTCATCCTGCCGCAAAAAAGAAACAAGCAGATGTTCCGGCTCAATTGCTTGATGACCGTATGAATTTGCCAGCGCCTGTGCTTCCTGAATCGCTTCCTGGACTTTCAAAGTAAATTTATCAAAACGCATATTTATATTTCCTTTACCCCTAAAATTTGGGTCTCAAATCCCCATTCGCTTCGCTCAGGGGATAATTCCACTTGCGCTTCGAGCTTCATTTTATTTGCTCTACCACGGCACTACGTGCCTGGTATAGTTCGCCTTACGCTTCATATTTCACTTCGTTCGTTTTCAGCTTGGCTCACTATCAGCGAGTGTCATTATTCTATCGGCTTTTCAATGGTGACAAACAGTTTACCGTTTTTAAAAACGGTTACATCTCCCGACGATTCGGAAATGACTATAGCCACTGCTTTAGTTACACTGGTAATACCGGCGGCAGCAATATGCCTGCTGCCAAGGCCTGCGGGAAAATCGCGGCTGTCCAACGCAGCATTAAGATGTCTTCCGGCAGTCACCAGTACACCATTTTCTTTGATAATAAAGGCGCCATCAATCGCGGAAAATTCTTTAATTGTTTCTTTTAGGTCCGGATTTAAAATGTTAAGCTGCTCTTCCGAATATCCTGAAAACGGATTGATAATCATTTGCCGAGAAAGCTGCATGACCTTCTCATCATCTCCCAGCACGAAAATCGTTCCCACTTTTCTGCTTTCTCTTCCCTGAGCGGCCAGTTCGCAGGCGATATTTAAAGCGGCGTTAAATACTTCCGGCCGGACATTTTCAATGACATCATTGATAAAATCGGACGTTAAAATTTCAAATTCTTTCCCCACGTCAATAACAAAAATACTATCGGCATAACCAAATCTAGGCACGCCGCTTAAACAGACAACTTTATCGCCTCTTTTAAAGAAACCCAAAACGATTCCTTTGGCGATGGCAATTTTAATTTTTCCCACACGGGTTAAATTTACATTGGGAATGTATAGTATTTTGGCATATTTCTTAACCTCATCGGATATTTTTTCATTCTCTCGGGCGATGATAATGAAGCCTATAGCTTTCTTTACTTCCTCCGGTAGAGCATTTATATCGTCGATTACATCAACACAGACAAGCAATGCGTCCGCTTTGATTTCATTTGCAATATTGATGACATGTTCGATCATGGTTTTATTTATTGATTTCATTTGTTCACCTTGTATTTGATTTTGTTGTGAGACTCAAATTTCAAAAACGAAGTGTATTGAAATTTGTAAGTCGAACAATCCCGCACAGCGGAGGGTATGATACCCTGCAACTTGCTTAAGGATTCATACCCGTGATTTAGAATAAGCATAAATATGGTCTCTGTCAAGCAGGGATGTACTGGTTTTTGTTTTAAATTTTCTTCGCCCTTCCCTACTTGTGCCCTTGTGTGACCCACGGTGACCCTATAGTGACCTTCAGGTCATTTAGGTTGTTCGGGGCCTTTAGGTTATAATGAGTATTGTGTTCCCATAATTGTGTCCCATAATTAAGATTTCCTGTAGCCAAAATTGCCTTGACATACAAGAAAGCGTTTCTTATATTTCCCTCACTAAAAGGAAGTTCTTATCAAATGAGAGGTCCGTAATGAAAACAAGGAACCTAATTATCCTTGGACTCGCCGTGCTTCTTTCCGCTTGTGCTTCTCCACTACCAGTAAAGCCTGTCAGCCCCTGTGCTTATTACTCGGATGGTAAGAATGCTACCTTCAGGTGTATTAACTACCCCACAACGGAGGATATTAAGAATCGTTGCGACTGGTATAACGGGCATTGCTGGACCGCCGAGGATATGCGGAAAGCCGAAAGAGCCGTAGATGAACTACGAAATTCAAACGAGGAATACGCAAGGACCCATCCCGGTACTCATCCGACCATCGAAGAGATGCGCGAACAAGAAGCTGCAGCTCTGAAGGCTGCTAACGACGAGTGGAATAGGACGGAGTGGCCAAAGATCAAAAGAAGGATGGACGAGGAAGACACGCGCTTACGTGAGGTAATAGACCACCAGTATCTAATTGATACGCTTCGGGGCATAGAAGAAGAGCTGATTGATTTAAACAGAAAATAATACTTGATTCTAGGGACACCATACTTGTTTTTATTTATATTTCTTTGGCCTCCCCCCTTTTTAAAGACACTTTCGGCATTGTTTGTTTTAAGCGATAGTCACTATTGTTGCGCTTCGCGGGATATCCCTATGTGCTTTGCACAAGGGACAATTCCATTTGCGCTTCATATTTCGTTTCACTCATTTTCAGCGAATGTCACTAATTTCACTTGACCGGAAAATTATAGTTGGATAAAAAGTTATGACGAATATTTCTATAAGGGGGGCTGATCGTTGAAACTGCCCGCAGTAACCGGCACTCTTGATTTATATATAGCTGAAATTAATCGCTTTTCGCTCTTAACCGCAGACGAAGAATTCAAGCTCGCAGTGCAGTTGAAAAAGTATAACAATGTGGAGGCCGCTGAGAAGCTGATTGTTTCGAATTTGCGTTTTGTAGTCAAGATTGCCCACGAATACCGCAGCTACGGCTTCAAGCTGGCCGATTTAATTCAGGAAGGCAATGTCGGCCTTATTCACGCCGTGAAAAAATTCGATCCCTACAAAGGCTATAGATTGATTTCTTATGCTGTGTGGTGGATTAGAGCCTACATTCAGAATTACCTGATAAAGTCCTGGAGCATTGTCAAAATCGGCACTACGCAAGCGCAGAGAAAACTATTTTTTAAATTAAGCCAGACTAAAAAAGAACTGGAAACGCTTTCAAAAAAAAATCCGGAGTTTAGCGAAATAGCGACATCTTTGGGGGTGAAGGGTTCAGAAGTAGCGGAAATGGACTTGCGTATGGGCTCACGTGATGTCTCTCTGAATGAATTTATCAATGACGAAGGTGACAGCTCGCATATCGATTTTCTTACTTATAAAGGTGATGATCAAGAGTCGTCTTTAATTAAAGATGAAGAAAAGAGTTTGGTTCGGCGTGATATCGCCGGAGCGCTGGCTAATCTCAGCGAAAGAGAAAGTTACATTATTTTAAACCGCGTCATGGCTGATAACCCCAAGACGCTTCAGGAAATAGGAACAAAATACAACATTTCGCGGGAACGAGCGCGCCAGATTGAAAAACAAGCGTTGGAAAAAATGCAACTGGCGTTACCGTATTTTAAGCCGGATAACTGACCATGTTTTCCTGACTGGTGACATTGTAAAAAAGTTTACCGCCTTCCTAATTAATGTCCGAGGGTTTGGCAAGTTTAAATCCATCGTGAGTGGAGCCCCCTCCGGCAGGAACCCCGGATGCTCCCTATAATAATGAGACCCAAGCTTCGGAAACAAAGTGAACCGAAGTTTGTAGGTCGAATTATCCCGCGAAGCAGAGGATAAAGCGACCTCCCGCGACTTGTAATCTACCCAAAGGGTTACAAGTCGCGGGATTAATTTCTAACATTCCTGGATGAAAATCAATGATGACTAGGCCTTTTCTTAATTCATTTATGGAAAAGATAAAACATTATCTGAATGCGGATAAAAAACTTAACAGATTTCTAAATCTATGACCTCGTTTCGACTATTGACCTGTCTCTCTAAAATTGATACATTTATCACGCTTATATTCTGGTATCTTTTTTGATCATATGACATAGTAGCGTACAAAGTAGAATTTGCATACAAAACAATCCCTTTAACTATTTTTTTGAAACATAGGGAAGTCCAATTAACATCTGCCGTTCATTGTGAAAGAAGCTGGTTTTCCGCTAGGCATGGATATGTTTTTGAATAGCCTGTTCTGCCACCATAAGGAGTAGGAAAACATGGAACTGAGCAGCAAGATCATTCTCGGACACTTAAGTCAGCTGATGGCGCATCTCCCTGGCGGAAACTTACAGAAAAAACATGCCAGTGACGAACCGTTGCTGCGATTGGAATTATTCAGCGCCAAGCAAATGCAGCAGCACGGCAAAACCATCGCTGGCGCACACAAGTTGAGTCCGGGGCGCACTTCGAACCAACTACTGGCAAGAATGGCCGATAATGAAAATGTCTTGTTTGGCGTTAGAAACCTGTTGACGAAGGCGGTTAAAGACAACCATCGTATTACTCCGGCCGAAGAATGGTTACTGGATAACTTCTATCTAATTGTAGAACAAATTCGCACAGCCAGAAGGCATTTGCCAAAAGTTTACAGCCGGGAGCTGCCTCATCTGGCAAATGGTCCATCGGCTGCTCTTCCGCGAGTTTATGACATTGCGCTGGAAATGATCTCCCATGGTGATGGGCGGGTAGATTCAAATACTCTAAGTTTATTTGTCGCTGCTTATCAGACAGTCACTGTGCTTACGTTAGGTGAATTGTGGGCAATTCCCATTATGTTGCGCCTGGCGTTGATCGAAAATATCCGGCGTATCGCCGTCCGCATATCTACCGACAGAATCAACCGCAATATAGCCCATAATTGGGCGAATAAGATGATAGATATTGCCCGGAAGGACCCGAAAAGTCTGTTCCTGGAAATCGCGGACATGGCACGGTCAAACCCGCCGATGGTGGGTTCGTTTGTTGCAGAGATTGCACACCACTTGCAGGGACAAAGTCCCGCTCTGGCCTTGCCGCTTACCTGGATTGAGCAGCGTCTCTCTGAATACGGTCAGACAATCAAGGCGTTAGTGCATCTGGAAACCCAGCAACAAGCAGCGGATCAGGTCTCTATGAGTAACAGTATCGGCAGTCTTCGTTTCCTGGGCTCAATGGACTGGCGCGAATTTGTCGAAACGATGAGTGTGGTCGATCAGATTTTGCGTGAGGATCCTGGCGACGTTTACGTTAAAATGGATTTTTCCACCCGTGACCGTTACCGCCACGTCGTAGAGAAAATAGCCAAAAAAAGTCGATTGTCCGAAAGCGAAGTGGCGCGCATGGCGATAAGCCTCGCCCGTAGATGCAGCACCGAAAATGGCAGTTATGACTGCACGGCGCATGTTGGTTTCTACTTGATTGACAAAGGGCTATCCGAGTTCGAACGTCTCGCTATTAACAAAGGATTATCCGAGCTTGAACGCTTCGCTAAGATGCGTTTATCAACGTTTGAACTTATGACTCGTTTCTTCAGGCGTATTCCTCTTCTTACTTATACAGGCTCTATTTTTCTTTTGACCTTAACTCTCACTTTTATTTTACTGGCAAAGGCGCATAATGATGGAGTGCATGGCTGGCTATTAGCCATAGTCGGATTTATTTCAATTCTAGGCACGAGCCACCTGGCTGTAGCCCTGGTAAACTGGCTGGCGACTCTGCTGGTGGCTCCGCATCCCTTGCCGCGAATGGATTTTTCCCAGAGTATACCGCCTGAATACCGCACCTTGGTTGCGGTTCCGACGATGCTTCTAAGCGCGCAAAACATTCCGAATTTAATTGAGGCATTGGAAATCCGATTTCTGGCCAATAGGGACGACAATTTGCGCTTCGCTCTCCTGACCGATTTCGGGGACGCTAATCAAGAAACGCTGCCGGATGATGAACTACTGCTGCGACTGGCCAGGGAAGGGATTGAAGGATTAAATGAAAAATACAAGGACTCAAACGGTGACATGTTTTTCTTATTTCATCGCCCGCGTCGCTGGAATTCTAAAGAACTAATTTGGATGGGTTACGAACGAAAACGGGGAAAACTGGCCGATTTGAATTCCTTTCTACGCGGTAGGACACAGGGACCGTCTGGAGATTTCTTTTCGCTCATCGTCGGTAATACGGCAGTGTTAAGGAACGTGAAGTATGTCATTACTCTCGACACGGATACAAAATTGCCACGTGGTGCGGCGTGGGAATTTATAGGAACCATGGCGCATCCGCTGAATCGTGCTCAATATGATAAAGAAAAGAAACGTGTCCGTAAGGGATACGGCATCCTGCAGCCAAGAGTTTCCGTAAGCCTCCCCGATATGAGCCGGTCACTGTATGCGGCTATGTACGGGAGCAATTCCGGCATTGATCCTTATACACAAACCGTTTCCGATATTTATCAGGATATATTCCGTGAAGGTTCGTTCATCGGCAAAGGCATTTATGATATTGATGCCTTCGAGGCAGCCCTCAACGGGAATCTTCCCGAAAATCAGATTCTCAGTCACGATCTTATCGAAGGATGTTACGCCCGGTCGGGATTTATAAGCGACGTGCAGTTATACGAGGAATATCCGTCCTGCTACAACGTAGATGTGAGCCGCCGGCATCGATGGATCCGCGGAGACTGGCAGATTGCGCGGTGGGTCGGATCAAGCGTTCCCGCCCCCGACGGGCGCACTCAGAAGAATCCCTTATCAATTCTGTCCCAATGGAAGATTCTTGATAATCTGCGCAGAAGCCTCGTATCCGCAGCATTGACCCTTCTGATGCTACTGGGCTGGACAATACTGCCTACGGCCTGGTTCTGGACACTGTCAATCCTCGGAATCATCTTGCTTCCTTCTTTAATCATGTCAGCACTAAATCTGTTTCAAAAACCGCGCGATGTAATGTTGACGCAACATTTAACTTCTGCGCTGCATACAGCCGGCAATCACCTTATTCAGGCAGTATTTACTCTCATTTGCCTGCCCTATGAGGCTTATTTTAGTATTGATGCGATTTGGCGCACCCTCTGGCGGATATTGATTTCGCACAAACGGCTCCTTGAATGGAATCCATCGGACAATCCCCGGCGCAAACGTCGCAATGACATGGTTAAATATTTTGGGGCTATGTGGTTCGCTCCATCATTTGCCGCCATCACGGCAATTATCATCTTTTTTTCCCGTCCGGCCTCTCTGATAGTGGCAGGACCACTCCTTTTTATCTGGCTGATTTCTCCCTTGATCGCCTACTTGTTCAGCCGGCCATTTGCTCACCATGAAACAAAACTTACTTCCGACCAGATTATTTTTCTTCGGAAAATTTCCCGGAAAACATGGAGTTTTTTCGAAACCTTTGTTGGTCCGGACGATAATTGGCTGCCACCGGACAACTATCAGGAACAACCCGTTGCCGTGGTCGCCCATCGCACGTCGCCTACTAACATGGGTCTGGCGCTCCTCGCCAATCTCTCCGCCTGCGATTTCGGCTATATCACAATACGGCAATTCATCGAGCGAACAGCAAATACGCTCCACACGATGGAAGCCATGGACCGGCAAAAAGGTCATTTTTATAACTGGTATGATACGCAATCCCTGGAACCGCTAAAGCCCCTCTACATTTCGTCGGTAGACAGCGGAAATCTCACCGGATACCTGTTGATATTACGGTCGGGACTCCTCTCCCTTCCCGATCAGAAAATAGCAGGAACGCAGATGTTTGCGGGACTTAAAGACACTCTTAATGTTTTCGCGGACACTGCGGGAAAATCTTCCCCTGTTTCTCTTGTTCAACTTAAAAAGGAGTTGGCAGAGACGATCGCTTTAGAACCAACCACGCTCACGGCGGTACGATTGTCCCTCGAACAACTGGCAAAATCAGCAATCCAGATGGTTACAGACGTCAATGTCCCCGATAGCGATCCCGCCAGCCCTTTAAGATGGTGGGCAAAGGCATTCGCCGATCAATGCTGGGCAGCTATTGATGATCTGCGGTTGCTCGCACCTTGGATATTTTACCCGGCATTATCGGACATGATTAATAAATTGCCAAAATTAAATGATATACCAACTTTGCGAAAAGTAACCAATCTGGAAACAGAATTGCTATCTGCCATCGAGAAGCAAATAACCGCTGATATAACGCCCGATGGGCATATGCAGCTTGGCGAACTTCGCAGACTTTTTGCCGATGCCAGCCGATACGCCCAAACCATGATGGTGGATATCGAAAGGCTGGCAAAGCAATGCAGTGATTTCACCCGGATAGAATACGATTTTCTGTTTGATAAGGCATGCAATCTGCTGGCTATCGGATACAACGTCAGTAACTGGAGGCGGGATACAAGTTTCTATGATTTGCTGGCAGCGGAAGCAAGATTTTGCACCTTCGTAGGAATCGCGCAGGGGAAACTTCCCCAGGCAAGTTGGTTCGCCTTGGGACGGCTCCTTACCACTGTCGGCGGAAAGCCGGTTCTCGTATCATGGAGCGGTTCCATGTTCGAATACCTAATGCCGCTTCTGGTGATGCCGACACACGAAAATTCTCTTCTCGACCAAACCTATAAGGCAGCTGTGGCCAGGCATATCTATTATGGAAAGAAGCACGCCGTACCCTGGGGCATTTCGGAATCGGGCTACAACGCTATTGATAGCCACCTCAACTACCAATACCGAGCCTTCGGTGTACCCGGCCTGGGTCTCAAGCGCGGATTAGCCGAAGATATGGTCATTGCCCCCTATGCCTCAGTGCTGGCTTTGATGGTAGCGCCCGAAGAGGCGTGCCTGAATCTGGAAAGACTTGCCGCGGCAGGTTTTGAAGGGAGATTCGGTTTTTATGAAGCAATCGACTACACACCGTCGCGTCTGCCGCAAGGGCAATCGAACGCTGTTGTTTGTTCCTTCATGGCACATCATCAGGGTATGAGTTTGCTCGCTCTGGCTTATTTACTTCTGAATAAACCCATGCAAAAGAGATTTGAGTCGGAACCATTGTTCCAGGCAACAATGTTATTGCTCCAGGAGCGGATTCCAAAGGCCATTGCTTTTTATACCTCTCCCACCGAACTCGCCGATTCACACAGGGAGTCCGTTGGTATGGAAACACCCGTACGTGTTTTCAACACCCCCGATACCCCGGTTCCGGAAGTACAGTTGCTATCGAACGGTAGATATCACCTAATGGTAACTAATGCCGGCGGCGGTTACAGCCGTTGGAAGGACATGGCCATCACCCGTTTCCGGGAAGACACTACCTGCGATAACTTTGGCACTTTCTGTTACCTGCGCGATGTAAACAGCGGTGATGTTTGGTCAACGGCCTATCAGCCTACGCTTAAACAACCTCTGCATTACGAGGCCATTTTTTCTGATGGCCGTGTGGAATTTCGCCGCCAGGATCATGATTTTAACGTCCATACAAAAATCGTCGTTTCGCCGGAAGATGACATCGAACTGCGCCGTACCACCATTGAAAACCGCTCGCGGTCGCGAAAAACCATTGACGTCACGAGCTATGCGGAAGTGGTTTTGGCACCTCCTGCCGCGGACAAGATTCATCCGGCATTCAGCAATCTTTTTGTTCAAGCCGAGATCATTGAACAGCGCCGGGCAATTCTTTGCACTCGTCGGCCACGTTCCGAAACTGAGAAAAATCCTTGGATGTTTCACCTGATGGCCGTGCATGGGGCGAATATCGAGCAGATTTCCTACGAGACTGACCGGTTGCAGTTTATCGGCCGAGGGAACTCCGTCAGTGATCCGCAAGCGATGGGTTCTCCCTCCGATCTCTTTGGAACACTCTCAGGCAGTCAAGGTTCGGTGCTTGATCCGATTGTCGCCATCCGCTCTCGAATAACGCTTGACCCGGAACAATCGGCTACAATTGATATGGTTTTCGGAATCGGCGAAACTAAAGATACTGCTTTAACTCTGGTCGAGAAATATCAGGACCGGCGGATCGCTGATCGTGTCTTCGATCTGGCTTGGACACAGAGTCAGGTACTTCTGCGGCAGATCAATGCCACGGAAGCCAACGCTCAGCTTTACTGCCGCATTGCCAGCTCCGTCATTTATAATAATGCTTCACTGCGCGCTGATTCCAACATCATCGCAGAAAATCACCGAGGACAATCCGGTTTATGGGGCTACGCAATATCCGGCGATTTACCGATTGTATTGTTGAGGATTGCCGATCAGACCAATATAGAATTGGTACGCCAACTCGTGCAGGCTCACGTGTACTGGCGATTAAAAGGATTGGCCGTGGATCTCGTAATCTGGAATGAAGATCATGCCGGTTACCGGCAAATTCTGCACGACCAGATAATGGGACTCATTGCCTCAAGCACCGTCGCCAGCTTAAACGATCAGCTCGGCGGGATTTTCGTCAGATCTACAGATCAAATATCAGAAGAAGACCGCGTCCTGATTCAAACGGTCGCTCACGTTATCATCACCGATAGAAAAGGGACACTGGCAAGCCAGGTCGACTGGCGCGGTGGGTTGAAAACATCAGTGCCGCGCCTGACACCAGCCCGTATCCATCGCGTCATAACCGCGCCGGTTGCAGAGCTGCCTGAACACAATTTGATGTTCTTTAATGGACTGGGCGGATTCACCCCTGACGGGCGCGAATACGTAATTTCGACTGCCAAGGATAATATGACGCCGGCGCCATGGGTGAATGTGCTGGCCAATCCTCTGTTCGGCACCGTCATTTCCGAAAGTGGTATGGCCTACACCTGGGCAGAGAATGCCCACGAGTTCCGTCTCACACCGTGGTACAACGATCCGGTGAGCGATAGGAGTGGAGAAGCATTTTACCTCCGCGATGAGGAACGCGGCCACTTATGGTCTCCTATGCCGCTGCCCCGACGCGGGGAGATGCCTTACATAACCCGGCACGGTTTTGGCTACAGTGTCTTTGAGCATACAGAGCGCGGCATCCATTCCGAAGTATGGGTTTACGTGGCTCTGGACGCAGCGATTAAGTTCACCGTATTGAAGGTAAAAAATAAAACGGGTAGATCGCGCCACCTCTCCGCTACGGGATATGCGGAATGGGTTTTGGGTGACCTCAGAACGAAAACGGCCATGCATGTTATTACCGATGTTGATATCGAAAGCGGCGCTATTTTTGCGCGCAACTCCTACAACACGGAGTTTCCCAACCGGGTTGCCTTCTTTAACACAGACGCGCTAACGCGAACTTTAAGCGGCAACCGAACAGAATTTCTGGGACGTAATGGAACGCTTCACGATCCGGCGGTCATGAAACGTTTGCACCTCTCCGGCAAAGTTGGCGCAGGATTGGATCCCTGCGCCGCAATTCAGGTCCCCTTTGATCTGGCCGATGGGGAAGAAAAAGAGATTGTCTTCACCCTCGGCCTGGGGCGCAACGTTGATGACGCTCGAAAACTCGTGCAGAATTTTGAGGGAGAAATCGCAGCCCGCGACGCCCTCGATGCCGTGCGACAATACTGGGATCGAACGCTCGGCGCCGTGCAGGTGGAAACACCCGATCCATCTCTCAACGTGCTGGCAAATGGCTGGCTTTTATATCAAACGCTGGCCTGCCGGCTTTGGGCGCGAACCGGAAACTACCAATCGGGAGGTGCCTTCGGTTTCCGCGATCAGTTGCAGGATGTAATGGCGCTCATTCATACGGAGCCGGGCTTTGCGCGCGAGCATCTTCTTATGTGCGCATCCCGCCAATTCAAGGAAGGAGACGTCCAGCATTGGTGGCATCCCCCTATTGGCCGTGGTGTGCGTACGCAATGCTCCGACGATTACCTCTGGCTGCCCTTTACAACTTGCCACTATATATCAAGTACCGGCGACTCCAGAATATTGGAGGAATCTATCCCCTTTATCAAAGGCCGCCCTGTGAATAAAGAGGAGGATTCATATTACGATTTACCGGGCAGGTCTTCAGAAATGGCTAGTTTGTATGAGCACTGTGTACGGGCTATTAAGATGGGACTTAAGTTCGGCGAGCACGGATTGCCGCTAATGGGCTCGGGAGACTGGAACGACAGCATGAACATGGTAGGGATAAAGGGAAAAGGTGAAAGCGTCTGGCTGGGTTTTTTCCTTTATAAAGTCCTTATGCAATTTGCGGAAGTTGCCCGCCGGCGCGGCGACATCTTCTTTGGCGAACATTGTAAAAAAGAAGCGTCGCAATTGCTCTTGAATATTGAACAGCATGCCTGGGATGGTCTGTGGTACCGGCGCGCTTACTTCGATGACGGCACGCCTCTAGGTTCGGCTAAAAACTCCGAATGCCGGATTGATTCGATCGCCCAAAGCTGGTCCGTTTTGTCCGGGGCCGGAGATGCCGAACGTTCGCGTCTGGCCATGGAAGCACTAAATAAACATCTCGTTCGCGGCGACATCGGAATAGTCAAGCTTCTGGAACCGCCGTTCGATAAGTCCAATTTGAATCCCGGCTATATAAAAGGATACGTCCCCGGCGTAAGAGAAAATGGCGGACAATACACTCATGGAGCGATCTGGGCGGTGATGGCATTTGCGGCTTTGGGGGACAATCGCCGCGCATGGGAAATTATGACCATGATTAACCCGGTAAACCATGCAAAGTCCTTCGAGGCGATGACGACTTACAAAGTGGAACCGTACGTTGTCGCCGCCGACGTTTATGCGTTTCCACCGCATACTGGCCGTGGCGGCTGGACGTGGTACACCGGCTCGGCCGCCTGGATGTACCGGCTGATCTTGGAATCGCTCCTCGGACTGCGACGTGAAGGAAACAAACTACTTTTCACACCATGTCTCCCCGCTGATTGGGATGGTTTCAATGTATATTACCGGTATCTGAAAACAATCTACCACATTGCCGTCCTGCGTGCGCAAACCGGGGAGGACGAAATGAGGATGACCGTTGATGGTGTCGAGCAGGGCGAGAAAGCAATTCTCCTTGTGGATGATGGGAAAGAACATAAGGTTGAAGTGAGGGGCTGTCGAAAATTGCAGGAGGAAAAGAGATTCAATGGGTTGTGATCATGATTCACAGTAATAAGCCATTTATCAAAACTGGATATCTAGGATTGGCCTTCATTATGATGAGCGTTTTGCTGCTTTTTGTCTTTCCGACGAAAGCGCCTTCGTTGCCGGAGGGCTTTTGCACACCTATTATCGCGTTTGAATTTATTCAAACAAAAACTGAAGTAATAGAAATGTTCGGCAGCGAAAATATCACCATGCGAACCGAAATGGCTCGCGCCATGGATCTTGGAAACTGGCTGGACTATGTGTATATGTGCTTGTACTCGGCTTTTCTGCTGATGGTTTCGGTTACATGCGCAAGGCTTTCCAAAAATAAATATTATTATGCCGGTGTGGTGCTCACCCTCGTGGTGCTCGCAGCCGACGCCTTGGAGAATGTCCAGTTGCTAGGAATCACAGCGAATCTTTCAACCGGAAATTTTGATTCTCAACTTCGACTACTTCATATGTTTACATGGATCAAGTGGGGAGGCATCGCGCTGATATTTCTAGCTCTATCTCCCTGGTTCTTAAAAGGGGGCCGATTCTCAAAAATCATCGGCATAATGGGCATTATCAGTTTCATTCTGGGAGTTGCAGCCTATATAAACCGCTCGGTCATCAATGAAATTTTTTCTTTATCGGTTGCACTTATGTTTATATTGATGATCATCTATTGCTTTACATATAAAACTGATAAATTATAAGTTGCCTGAAATCCATAACTGGTGAAGGTTTGCGAGGTTCTTTTGTCGCAATTGTCAAGAGTAAAGATGCGACCCCGTTTCTTCGTTCGGTGTCATTCCCCAGCTAGACTGGGGAATCCAGAAATTATTATTTGTCTGAAATCCATAACTGGCAAAGGTTTGCGGAGTTCTTTCGTGGCAATTGTCAAGAGTAAAGATGCGACCCCATTTCTTACGTTTTCCCCTTGACTTTCCTTATCATGGATGTCCCCTTGTGTGTGTGCGATAATATCTTTGTATTAATTCTCTTTAGGCACCGGAACCTTTATGGAACCTGGGGCGTCTTTGACATGATTTTTACAATAATATTTTGTACTCTTATACAGATAAGGAGGTCTTATAGGATATACATATATTGTACGGGTTCTGTTCCTTTATTAAAGCACCAAGGGTATTCACATCGAGTATTTATATACGCAATTAACATAATAAACACAGCAATTATAACCAATCCAATTATTAATCGAAAAGGATTAGCAAAAAACCATGCTACTTTACTCCGTTGATTATCTTGCTTTAAGTCTTTCTTGAATAGAGAAAAGATAGTAATGACTATTCCTATAGGTCCTAATAGAATGAGATAAGTCTTTTTTAAAGGTGTCTGATCATATCCTTTTATATTCATGATATAATCACATAGATGATAAAGTAGCCAGCCGACGAGTAACCACGCACATAAAATATAAAAAGCGATTAATATCAGACCAATAAAAGATATCTCATGCATGATAATCCTCTGAACAATTAAGTACAGTAATATATTCTAATGAAAAAAGAATGAAATTTCCAATATTTTAATTGCCATAATACCCAAGGTAGCTAATGAGGACGCCCTTAAGTTATTAAGTTATTCCACCAAAAGCTTATATCCCCTATCCCTTACTAGCGCTTCGCCACGGGCAACCGCGTAGCTGACAGCCGGTAAACTTACATTCAGGCGCCTAGCTAATTCCGTACAGGAAATCTCCAATTCGCGGGATGCCCAATAACAAAACACGCTCCTCGCCGTTACTTTCTCTTTCTGCCTGCTGCGCGAAAAGATATCCACAACCTCAACGCTGCAGAGTTCGGATACCCGTTCCGCCGTCTTTTCCAAATCGAATCCCAAACGTCTGATCTTATGAAAACGCTTGTATCTTTCATTGGCCGTGGAAAGCAACGAATCCACAAAGTCACTGTCGCCCAAGATTCTTTCATCGCTCTTGATATTTCTTTCTTTTATATCACTTCTGTTCACCGCAGTCCATCCGCCAAGACTACGAATTAGACATCCTCCCGTCAGCTCGTTGCGACGGCCCAACGGAATGCCGTCCGATACAAAATTATGATATTGCCTTCGTGCGCCGGAAATATGCTTCCCGAAATAACTCAAAACGTAATCGGTATCCTGCCAGTTTCTCTTGTGATTGCCCATTAGAACACTGTGACCGCAATCGGTCATCGTGATCAAATCTTTATCCTTGACATTACAAGAGTAACGTCGCGCTGATCCTTACTATTCCTCATCCGGCACGTGTGACCTTTAGGTTATTCGCCGGACTTGCGGTTCTAATTATCAGTAATAGTTTCTGCCCGGGCAAGATTCTGGAAGCTTGTATACTTGTCCACGAAGGCAAGTTTAACAGTGCCGGTGGGGCCGTTTCTTTGTTTGGCGATAATAATTTCCGCGATTCCTTTTTCCGAATTTTCTTCCGATTTATTATACACTTCATCACGGTAAATAAAAGCAATGACGTCGGCGTCCTGTTCAATAGCGCCGGACTCTCTTAAATCCGCCATTTGCGGACGGCGGTTGGTGCGGTCTTCCACTTTGCGGTTGAGCTGTGAAAGAGCGACAACGGGCACTCTAAGTTCCTTGGCCAGCGCCTTTAAGGAACGGCTGATTTCCGATATTTCCTGCTCGCGGGAATCGCGATAACTTCCGGAACGCATCAGTTGAATGTAGTCCACAACAATCAATCCCAGTCCGGAATCGGCTTTCAACCGGCGTGACTTGGCTTTCATTTCCAGGACAGTAATGGCGGGAGTATCATCAATGAAGAGCGGAGCGTCGGACAGACGGCCGGCGGCAGTCGTCAATTTCGGCCAATCGGTTTCACCTAAAAAACCTTTCCTCAGCCGCTGCGAATCAACCTTGCCCTCTGACGCCAACAGTCGAAAAGCAAGCTGCTCTTTGGACATTTCCAGAGAAAAAATAGCCGCTGGCGTCTGCGCTTCCATTGCGGCAAACAGGGCTATGTTCAAAGCGAAAGCCGTCTTGCCCATGCTGGGACGTCCGGCGATAATGATCAGCTCGGATTTCTGCAAACCGGAAGTTAAATCATCAATTTTTTCAAAGCCGGTCGGCACACCGGTAATAAGTTCTTTACGAGAATAAAGATCTTCAATCGACCGGAAACTGTCCTTGACAATCTCCCTAATCGGGAAAAAAGCGGGACGCACTTTATTTTCGGAAATTTCAAAAATGCTGTGTTCGGCTTTGTCCAGAACCTGATCAACATCGGAGCCGGTTTCATAACAGCTATCGATAATATCCGTCGCTGAACCGATTAATCCACGGAGAATCGCTTTCTCCTTAACAATCTTGGAGTAATTAGCGACATTAGCCGCCGAGGGTACGTTATCGACCAGAGAAGCGAGATATGTTGTGCCTCCCACTGAGTCCAACAGATTTTTATCTTTCAGGGCATTGCTTAAAGTAATAAGATCAACCGGCTCGTTTTTTTCGGAAAGCTCAATGATGACGCTAAAAATCTTCCGGTGAGCTTCGTTGTAAAAATCACCTTGGGTTAGAATTTCCAGCACGCTGTTAATAGCGTTATTTTCCAGCAAAATACTGCCGAGGATGGATTGTTCGGCCTCTATATTTTGCGGTGGAAGCTTGTATAAAGATGGATCGATATCTCTCATTAATATTCGCCAGTAACAATTAGTTTGATTTCCGTTTCCACATCGTGTGTCAACTTTATTTTCACTTTAAATTCGCCTAACGACTTTATATGTTCATCATGGTGATGGACAATCATTTTTCGATTAATGTCATAGCCTTTTTCTTTGAGCGCTGATTCTATGTCCTTGGTTGTTACCGAACCAAAAATTTTATCCTGGTCGCCGACTTTCCGGGTCATGGTAATAGTTAAATTAGCCAACTTGACAGCCAGGTCCTGAGCGGTATTGTGCTCCTTTTCCGCCTTCCGCAAGATATTCTTTTTTTCATGTTCAAATGTTTTGATATTTTTTTCGTTAGCGTCGATGGCTAAGCCTTTTGGAATTAAAAAATTGCGGCCATAACCGTCATTAACTTTGATTAAATCTCCGGTCTTGCCTAAAGAAGGCACGTTTTGCTTCAAAATTACTTTCATGAAAATCCTCCATTTTTAAAGAATATTGCTAGAATCACGGGTATGAACCACAAAACAAGCTTTGGAAACATTTCGCAGCAAGCTGCTGTGTATCATACCCTGCTCATACTGGATAATTCGACTAACGCTTCAAACTTCACTTCGTTTGTTTTTAGCGAGTCTCATTACCCTACGCATCGCGGGATAATTCGACTAATGATTCAAACTTCACTTCGCTCGTTTTCAGCGAGTCTCATTATAACTTAAATAGTTGTCTGGTCTTTTTGAAAATATTTTCTGAAATCAATCCAAATGTCAAATAATCCAACGGCTGCTATAGGTATCATAAGAATTTGTTGAACTGCAATTAAAAAATAAAAAATATAGCGAAAAAAAAGAGGCGCATTTCTTTTCTGAAAAAAGAAGCTAACGATAGCAATACCTTGCAGGAAATATATTAAACACGTTACCAGAAATATGTTCAAACTGAAGAAATTTACGTCTTTATGCGGCACAAAGAAAAGACCACCGGAGATAATAAAAATCCAGACAATTAAATCCGGAGCCTTCCAGCGAGCTAATGCAGTAAGCTTCGGCCAGGCAATACCGGCTTTGCCGAGAATTTGTTTCCCCAAAAGAAAATTTGCCCAAACAATTAATGTTGACGCTATGATGACGATTGACGGGAATATTTGAGTAAAACCATCTATTATGTTCATTTCATTATCTTTAATGTAATTGATATCTTCCGCCTTCAGAGGCAACTGGCTGTAAAATTTCACCTGTTCTTCAACTGTCGCGGCAATAAATTTCTGCACAAGCTGCCATGGATTCACTGAAAGTACGAAACCACCGTAAATAAAATAGAAACAAATTGCGGCAATAATAAAAAGAGCAGGATAAATAATTATTTTTTCAACTGATCCATTTTGAGCCGCAATCTGGGTAATAAACAAACCCTCCACTCCCATAGTAAAAATGGCGATAGTAGGCAAATTTAGATGCAGTAAATTTGACAGCAAGAAAAGCAGCGAAAAAGAGATTAAAAAAGCTGCGGCGGTTTTAGTTTTATCATTAACCGTGCCGTTAAGAAATAAAATCATGGGAAGAAAAAGAAGACAAATCGAACCGATCACAGGAACAAAAGCGGTGGTAAAAACAAAAGAAGAAATAATTAATAAGAGTTTCAAAAAAGGGTTATTGGGAAAGGGTATGCTGAATTTTTTCAAGGGCTATAACCGTTCAAAAAAATATTGATCGCCTCTTTTTTAATGAAAAGAGGCGATCAAATCAATCAATCACAGGCATTCTGCCCTCCGCTTTGCGGGATAATTCGACCTGCAAGCTTCAGTCGTAGATGACCTTTAGGTTATGCACTCTGTTTCTGAAGCGTGGGTCTCATTAATTTCTTTTATCTTCCCTCAGCGGTGACAAAAGGCATAATCGCAATCATGCGAGCGCGTTTTATTGCGACGGCCAATTCTCTTTGATGGCTGGCGCAATTACCGGTTATTCTACGCGGCATAATCTTGCCCCGCTCGGTAATAAAATTATTGAGAATGGCCGGATTTTTATAATCAATCTTTATATTAGAATCCGTACAAAAACGGCAAAATTTCTTTCTATGAAAAAATTTTTTCTGGGGATATCGATTTGGTCTATCTCCGTTCGGTATTGCCATTGCTTATTCCCCCTTCGTTAAGATTTCTTCTTTATTATAATTTTTCTTAGGTGAAGATATAATAGGCTTTGCTTCTCCAGAGGCTTTTTCTATCTGATGAATAACCCTTCCTTCAGTAGCCGTGTCACCTTCCACGAGCACCTGGGTGCGTTTTGCCTCTGCTGCGGCAATTTCGTGTTCAATACCCTCGCGGGTAGAAGCTCCTTCTTTTTTCACCGTTATGAATTTCAGGACGCGGTCGTCAATTTTATAATTTCTTTCAATTTCCGCGACAACAGAACCGTCACCGGCGAAGTCGATAAGAAAATAATAACCGTCTTTTTGTTTTTTGATTTCATAGGCAAGGTGTCTTTTTCCCCATTTGTCGATTTTAGCGATGACACCTTTGCGGTCGGTAATGATTATCTGGCTGCGTTCGATTAATGCGGCGATGTCTTCATCACTTACATTAGCTAAAACTATAGCTATAACTTCGTATCTCTGCAAAATTTTCTCCTTTCGGCTCTAAAGCCCATGATGTTCACAGGCAAGGAGTCTTAAAAATTAGTAGATGTGGCTTCTATATCAAACTAAAGTAGAAATCAAGGGTTTTTAATGAGACTCGCTAAAAACAAACGAAGTGAAGTTTGAAGCGTTAGTCGAATTATCCCCGAAGCGAAGCGGAGTGGGATTAATGAAACTCAGATATTATAAGCAAAGCGTAGTTAAATCTGTAAGTTGAATTACCCCAGGAACGAAGCGATTGTGACTCTCGCTGAGAGCGAATGGAACGAAGCTCGAAGCGCAAGAGGAAAAATCCCGCCAATGTAATTGGCAGGGACGTAGGGTTATCCCACGTATAGTGCAAAGCGGAGGGTAATGAGTCCCAAACTTCAGAAACAAAGTGCATAACCTAAAGGTCATCTGCGACTGAAGTTTGCTGGTCGAATTATCCCGCTAGGCGGGGATAACATGTCCGTGGATGTTGTTTAAAATTAGATAATTAACAAGGTATCAAGCTGAAACCTTAAATGCGATCCATATGCCCAATATGCCACCGACAGTGCTTCCCAAAAAAGAAGGGAACGAAATTGCCTCGACTCCCAATAATGTCGCTAAATAGCCACCGGCAAAAGAACCGCCAATCATCCCAATTATAATTATTGTTTTCCGAGAAATAGGAAATTACCTCTTATGGATGTCTCTGTATAAAGCGTTCGGCAAAGCGGGCAATACGCCGGTAAAGGGGAAGAGAAGCGGTAATTTTTGCAAGAGATTCACGGGCCGCCTGCTCTCCAGCTTTGACCAGATCGCCTGCCCGGCTGTAATCCATCCAGTGAAGGTCTCCAACCTGAGGGCAGATGATAACGTCTGCATCTTTTAGTTCAGCGGCTTCCAGAGCTTTTGTCGCAATTTCTCCCGCCCGATATAAAACATCTTTCCCCGTTTCAATGCTGACGGATGACGGCGAATCGCGATCTACCATCACGGCAATAACAACGTCAGCCCCGGCTTCACGCGTCGCATGAATGGGAACGACACTCGTAATGCCGCCATCAGCCAGAATCCATTCTCCATGATGGACCGGTTCAACCGCTCCCGGAACGGAGCAGCTCGCCAACACCGCCTGACGGAGTGAGCCCTCGGAAAAGACGATTTTCCGGCCGGTAATTAGATCCGTGGACACAGCGCGGAAAGGAATTTTTGTTTCACGAATATCTATTTCTGGTAAAAAATAATTAATAAGAGATTGAAAATCACCGGAAGGAAACATTGAAGGTTTGAAGAATGCCCGGACAAACCAAAATCGATTCATGACAAAGTCTTGCGCCTTCTTAAAAACATTCTTATTCTCCGGCGAAAAGGTCATGCCGATTGACTTGAGTGCTGAAGCTTCAAATTCAGGGCTGTGAATATAAGCGTCAATTTTAGTCTGAATTTCCCGGGGTGATTGACCGCTGGCATAAGCGCCGCCGATCAGCGCGCCGGCGCTTGTTCCCACAATCAGGTCAATATCAATGCCTTCCTCTTCCAAAACATTGAGGACGCCGATATGGGAGAAGCCGCGGACGCCGCCGCCGCCCAATGCGAGACCAACCTTTTTCCCAGTCCAGCTCATGATATGTTGATTACCTTTTATCTGACCAACATCAATAGTGAAACTTTTTTACCAGTGTCGCTTCTACGTGTCAACCTGATACTTAATCCCGCGATTTACAACAGATTCCTCAACCGGCTGGAGCCAAAGGATTCTAAGTCGCAGGATTGATCATACCGTAAACCACAAGAAATGATTCAACTTCTTTAAAAACTTCTATGGCAATTTCGCCGCGAACAATTCCGTGCATATTATAATCAATCCAGGAAAAATGTTTTTTATCTGTGCCAAGGAGTTTGAATATTGCAGGACCGCTCCCCGGCGCAACTTTAGGATCATTTTTTGCCTGGATGACAAGCGCCGGAATAAAAATATCAGGAAGCGATTTGCGGATTTTTTTCATTAGCTTTTTTACCTGAACAAAGGAGCTGACCGGACAGCGGAGATAGTTTATGTGGGGATTGTCCGCATCATTTTTCATAAACTCTCTGGCAAGATTACCCACACCCAAATAATTACAGAAAAGATTAAACCCATTCAAAGTCTCGGCAAATCTGGATGAAAAGCTTTTAAATCTCAGCGGCGCGCTGACAGCAATAACAGCCTCAAAATCATGGGGTTTCAGGATAACCGATTGCAGAGCAAGACCTGCTCCGGTGGAAAAGCCAGCTACCAGAATTTTTTTGCAGCATGTTTTCAGAATAGCATGGCCGCGATCGACCGAATCAAGCCAGTCATTATAGTTGCGCGCGGAAAGATCTTTGGAGGATGTTCCATGGCCTGAAAGTCTTGGAGTATACACGGTCAAACCTTTTTCGTGCAGAAATATCGCCCATTCCTTCACCTCCTCCGGCGCGGCCATCAGCCCATGAATGAGGAGAACGCCGGTATCAGACCCAGGTGAGTGCAAAAAAAATGGCATCCCGATATCCGGAGGTTTGCTCTCCCCCACGGAATAGTTCTTTTCATACTCTTTGATAAATAACGCCGACTCGGCTGCCAGAAGTATATCCGTCGCCTTGCCGGGTTTTGTGAGCGGAAGGGTTGTATTCATTTAATTAGGCGCCGAGATGGGAATAAACTCCGTAAATCATAGCATAATGCAGAACTCCACCAACCAGAACCATTATATGAAAGAGTTCATGGAAACTGAAAATACCCGGAAGTATTTTTGGTTTTTTTATGGCATAAATAATACCTCCCAGTGTAAAAGCGGCGCCGCCGGAAAATAGAAGGACACCCTGGGATACAGACATATTGGCCAGTATCTGTTTGATGGCGACAAGCCCTGACCAGCCCATGAATAGATAGATAACCGCGTATAGTTTTCTTGGAGCCCTTGGAAAAAAAATCTGAGAAATCACACCAACGCCCACAAGACTCCACTGGAAGGCAATCATTCCCCATCTATACGCGCCATGCAGGTAAAAATAACAGATCGGAGTAAATGTTCCCGCAATCATGAAAAAAATTGCCAGCCGATCCATTCTTCTCCAGAAGGACAGCTCATTTTCTTGCTTCTTGAAAGCATGGTACAAAGCACTTGCGGAAAAAAGGAAAACAACGGAAATTCCATAAATAAGCGCGGTGACAAGACCGGATGCCGAACGACTGGCAACCATTGCCAGATAGACAGTGCCGATGACAGCAGCAATCATTCCGGCAAGGTGTGAATAAAAATTAAAAAGTTCCTGAGTCTTGACTTTCATAACTATAATCTTTTAGAAAAAACATATTTTCTATTAGTAAGGATTTTTTCACAAATCCATTTTTAAAACAAGTATTAATATATGATTTTTGCAAGCACCTATTATATATATGATATTGTTATATTTAGGGATAATCCATGAATTCGGCAGCGTGCGCATTCCCCCGTAATTTGCCATGGAGTAAGCGAACTAACATTGAATGATATTGTTCCTTAAGAATGGCATCTTGATTTAACGTATCAACACAATCACAATGACCAGGGAACCCAGTATAAATCTGTACCAGGCAAAAGGAAGAAAATTCCTGTTCTGAATATATCGAAGTAAAAACCCAATACTGAGGATACCGGTAACGAAAGATACCAGGATACCGATAATAAAATTTATATTTATTACGGAAGGATTTGATATAAGAAAGGGAAGTTTAACCAAGGCGGCGCCAAGTATAATGGGTGCGGCTAATAGGAACGAAAATCTGGCTGCCCCTTCTCTGGTCAGTCCCATCAACAATCCCATGGTCATGGTGATCCCCGAACGTGAAACCCCTGGAATAATCGCCAGCGCTTGAGATAATCCAATTATAAGGCTGGATCTAAAAGTTATACGATTCATCTCAATATCCTTGACGCCCTTCCGATCTGCCCAGTACAAAAGAACTCCCAACAGGATCAGCATAGTCGCAATTAAAACAGGTTCTCTGAATATGGTCTCAGCTTTTTTCTCGAGCAGAAAACCCATTAATGCGCCTGGGATAGTGGCTGCAACCAGATACCAAAATAATCGACCTTCCGTGCTGCGAACATCTGTCAATCCCTTTGTGATTAACCTCAGCCAGTCTTTCCAGAAGTAAATTGCCACCGCAATAAGAGTACCGACATGTAGGGCAATATCGAAAGTGAGTCCAGGGTCACTCCATTTGAAAAGCCAGGGAGCCAGCACCAGATGCGCCGAGCTTGATATCGGCAAAAACTCTCCCAATCCTTGAACCAATCCGAGTATAGCCGCTTGTATTGTAGACAACCCACACCTCGTTATTTAGAATTAATGGAACTGTAATGAATCTTAGACCGGCATGCCATATCGCATTTTGTTTTAATTGTCTATGAGATTCCACCCGCAAGATGATCATTACCCAACATTCAATGTGTTGCTATGACAAAAAGACCTACATCTTTCTATTTGAAATCTTGGCTACCGATAAAAAGATAATTTTAAAAAGTTACAGGAAGAAGTTCAAAATTATTGACTCAAAGGAAAAGTGGCTGAGAAAGACTCCCTTACCACTCTGGAAATGACTTGTCGTTCAGTTCCCACTCACCTTGCGTGTTCTTGTGATATCGCGGTTAATATACCGATCCGCCCGAACTTTCTATTCTCACCAACTGCTGATCCTCATTCTTCTCTGGCATTTTGTTCTCCTTTAGTTTGTATTTACCACGTTTGCCGTTTTTGAAATATATCAATTTCTTCCTGTTATTCTTGTTTCTCCATTCTATCGTTTTATGCTATATTACAATCAGAAATAGTTGAAAATCACGACTATTCCCTTGTTGCAGGAACTCAAGAGAATAAAGATACTGAATGGACTTTTAAATCTATTGACGTTTAAAGGGGGTAAATGATGGAATTAAATCTCACCAATCAAGAAATTATTAAATTCGCTTATATCACAAAAGAAATAATTGGGTATGCGTGGGGGATAAAACTATCCAATGCTCAAGCAAATTGTTATGTAGAATGCTTTTATACAATTCAATATCTTCTGGAGAAAGTTGATAAACAATACTTGAACAAGCATACCGAACTTTGTAATTATTTTCTCAAGGGTAGAAGGCTGAAAAACGAAGATGATCGGCTACGTTGGGAAAGAGAATAGAAAATTGAATTAATCTTTTTCATATTTATATCCTTTTATTTTGTTAGTGGTTATTTACAGACTTGTTTTTGTAAGATGTCAAAAAATGAATTATTACGTATCTTCACCCATTTTGGGTTATCAACTAAATAAGAATCCAATTTTTTACCATCTGTATCAAAGTAGAAAACAGATATATTCATAATCTTCTTTTCCTTGCAGTCTATTTCACTCAAAGACTGTATGTTAGATAGTTTGTCATATCCTTCAATTGAGAGTTTTTTTCCTATCCTGTCTTGAATATATTCCTTTCTACCTTTATCAGAAAAAACCTCTTTAACTAAATATTTCTCCTGACCGTCTGCAGTAGTTACCTTCTTATATGAAGTAACATTTCCCATCTTACCCGTATAAAATTTCATCCAATCCGATGAACCCCAAGCAGTAGTTACAAGTAGAAAGATAACCAGAAACGGCAAATAAATAATTGAACTAATCTTTTTCATCATCTCTCCTTCCAACAATTAATATCCAAAATTCGCTTTTTCCGATGAACTGAAAATCATAATAGCACTATTCATTTTTTTTAAAAGAGGAAAATCCACTGTTTCATTGATTGAAGGAAGAAGCGATTATCGCTTTCACCCGCTAATGTTCAGGGGATGGCAGTTATCAAAATTGAGGATTACTATCTGAAAGAGCGTAAAGTGGCCATCATTGGGCGCGCGATGCAGGAAGGACATGACACAGTGGAACTTTTCGGCACAGATATCCTCTTCCAGTTTTCTATCCGTGCTGAAAATTATGAACGACATTCCTCCGAGGGCCAGCGCATCCTTGAATGCCTTCAGTTCAGATTGATCAATCATGGTTAGTCACCTACTGATATCAGGCTTCGCCGCACAGGACACTTATTTCACGCCGTACGACCTCGATCAGTTCATTCTTGTGTTCTAGGGTATAAGCCGAGGCATCGATCGGTTTGCCGATATGAACCTCCACCTTCTGATCTAGGAAGAAGTTCCAAGTCTTGGGCTGCAGGACGTTCTCGGAACCCCGGATGCCGACCGGTATGATCTGCGCACCGGCCTCTATAGCCAACATGAAGCCTCCTTTCTTAAATGGCCCCATCCGGCCGGTTCGCGAACGGGTCCCCTCAGGGGAGATCCACAGCACGATCCCATCCTCCATCTTCTCGCGGGCCTTCTTCATGTCCTGCTTGGCCTGCTCGATGTTGTTACGGTCGATGGGGATGAATTCACCCGCCGCCATCCCGCGCCCCCACAGTGGTATCCGGAACAGCTCCTTCTTGGTAAGCATACGGATGCTGACCGGAAGTGAGAGGATTGTCAAAGGGATATCATAGTGGCTGCGGTGATTCGACATGATGATATAGCGTTTTCCCGGTTCGATGCGAAGGTCGAAGGGGTCGAAGACCTCCTTTTTGATTCGGACCGCATTTACCAGTCCGTTCGACCACCAAGCGAGGAGATCATCACCATATTTTCTGGGGTACCCTCCCTTGAAGCTCATACGGTACAAGACGATTATGGTGATTCTGAGTGTCGCATATAAACTTACCAGCATGATCAATATCTTACGGGGTAGTGAGGCCTTCATAGCATTTAATCTACCTTTGTCAGTGTGGATTTATTCTTCTCTTAGTCAAAAATCTTACGGATGAGAACTGCAAGTGATAGAACAACAACGCGTTTAATCAGGAAATTCCTGAAACCAAGCGTGAGTGCTTTATCATTCGATATATCCCGACTATACCCAGTACAGAGGATAATCGGCAAATTGGGATGTAGTGCAAGCATCAAGCGAGCAAGGATGTATCCGGTCATGTTGGTTTCGATTTTGCAAGAACGTTTTTTTTAGAGGTGAAATATATGAAACGTGAACTTGTATGTCAAGAAAATCTTGTCCACAAAATGTAAGGTGCGAATTGTGTTTATTACGGATTGAAAGAAAACATTCTTGACAAGGATAGAGATTTGTTTCTTTCAGGAAGAAGTCAATTATCTGTTTACACATTATTTTCGAAAAGAAAGATGGCAAATGATTTACCAAGTAATTCCTTTTTCTTTTAAAGATTTCTGTGCAAATATATTACCTAATTTAGCTGCTATTTTCAAATCCTGATTTGCGAATGTGGAATCGCCAAGTTTACCATATGCGTTCCCACGGTTATAATAAGCATCTGCATCTTTAGGATTTAGCTCAATGACTCTGTCGTAAAACAATATTGCTTGTTTGTAATAGCCACGTCTTACATAGGTTTTCGCAAGGTTATTAAAAGCATCTCCATATTTCGGATTTAGCTCAATGGCTTTGTCAAAATCCGCAATTGCCAGATCATTTTTGTCAAGATTATCATAAGCAAACCCACGATTATTATAGGCAGATGCATCGTTTGGATTTAGATCAATAACCTTATTATATGCATTTAATGCTTCGTTCCAGCGTTTAGCATCAATAGCCTGACGACCTATTTCAGACCAATTAGTAGCACGGAAGCTTTCAATGGTTTTATTATGTGTACAACCAGCTGTTATTAATATTGCAGCTAAAAGGAATGGCAACGAACTACAGCGAACTTTCATGGGCGTATCTCCTTAAGTGTTAACAGTATTATTCCCCTTTTCATACATACCCCATTTTTTTATTGTTTCTCTGTTTCACCTAACAATTAATATCTGAACTTCGGTTTTTCTGACAACCTAATAACCTAAAGGTCACACGAGTTCACACGTATTTCATTTACCCAATAGTTCCCTGAGGCGATCTGCGGGACTTGAGCTTTTTTTCTGCTCCGTTGTGGATGGCCGCTTTTTATCCTTCAGAAGAATTTTCTGAAGTTCTTCCCCGACTTTTTTCTGTAAGCCTTCCTTGACCTTCCTGCCGACAACTCTCGTATCGACACCATAAGATGGCCTGGATATAGTGCCTCCGACTCTCAGAGGTAAACTGATCCATCCTTTTTCACTAAAGAGGAATGTGGCTATTGACGACTGACTGATAAGTTTGGGTGCAAGCCTGTCTGAAACTTTTACGAGAATACCAAGATCCAGTTTTTCATCCATTCCGACCGTTCCCGTCTCCTCAATCGACATATCTTTACTATTGATAAGGGTTGTAATATTTACGATTTCGTCGGAAATAGTGAAATTGCCGTTTGCCTTATCTATCGGGATTTCTTTCAGATCCTTCAATCCTAGAACCGCCAGAAGACCGGCACTCAGCTCGGCATTTTTCAAGGAGCCGTCCTTGATTGCAAATTCGCCATTCCCTTTCAGGTTGCGCTTTACGTTTACGGGAAGTGTGCCTGAGCCACTAACAGCGGCATTGCCAGACAAGATTCCGAATATCTTACCTTTGGCTTTTGGTGCAAAGGCATTAACAATTTCCTCGATCTTTACGCCGTTTAAATCAGCATTCATGTTATACGTGGTTCCCTTTTGAGAAAGATTCGCGGATGCTTTTAGTGCAAAAGCGCCACTTAGTGTATTACCTTTCAGATAGGGTATATTAAACACATTATTTTTCAGCTCATACCGAGACCTGAAATCGGTTATGGAAATCCCCTTGTATATTGTTTTATCTATATCCAGTGATGCATTTACTTTAAGCTTCAAATTCATCGGTTCCGGCTCTTTTCTTACGTCATCGCCTTTGGCAGTTTCCTGCGACTTAGCGGAAGCAGAGGCAGTGACAAAAAGGTCATCAAGAGAGATGATGGGGCTTTTAATATTGACGTTCACATCGGGGTACTCATTGTAGTTTCTCACCGATCCTGAGATATCAGCTCTATTCTGGCCAGCAACGAGTTTCAAGCCTTCGAGAGATATCATTTCCGGCGTCAGTCTTATAGTTCCATCCACAACAAGATTCATGTTTTTATAAGCACAGGAAACCTTGTTCATCTTTACATTGCCGTTGAAATTTAGAGGACTTTCTTTGTCTTGCTTCTTGTCGATATTTATAAGCATAGAAATATTGCCACCAAGAGCCATTCCTTTTGGAAGAAATGCCGAGGCGATATCCTGCTTGATCTCGGAGAGATTGCAGTTCGGCACATTCATGACCAGAGAATAAGCTGTACCGAAAGCATAGTTGACAGTGCCTGCGATATTGACGGGAATTTTCATTATATCCAGATTCATGGAATGGATGGTGATCTGCTTTGAGGCCATGTCCAAGTCAATTTTGTAGCGGATAGCCGTTCTAATATCTTTAAAATTTTTATTTCCATCCTTCAGCAACGCGTCTGCTATGGTAGCATCAAAAGATCCCTCCGATGACAGGGTATTTTTTGAAAGTCCGGTAATTTTCAATTTTGCATTCATGATTACATCTGCTTTTTTCAATTTCCCTGTTGTATCAACGTAACCAAGTTTAGCATTCTTGATCTCTATATCTTTTACATTTAAGTCTATAGGAAGACCAGCGGTCTTATCCTTTTCGTCTTTCTGGTCCTGAGTCTTATCCTTCTTTACCATGTCAGAGAAATTATAAGTACCATCAGGATTGGTCTTCACGTAAATTTCAACATCCGCGATGCTAAGTTTATCAATAACAAGCTTTTTGGCTAACAGAGGGAAAAACTGATACTTAAGAACAAATTCCTTCGTCTTAAAAAAGACGGCCTCGGATTCCTCTTCCCTGATCTCGAAGTCTTTGACAACGACCCCTCGGAAAAGGCTGATACTAATATTACCGAGCACGGCCTTACGGTTGAGAGACTTTTCCGTTGTCTCTGAAACAAGCGTCCGCATCCTCTCTTCCGTCAGATACGACTTCACAAACAAAGAAACAGCGGTTATTACAACGAGTAGAAAGGCAAAGACAATAGCTGTGATTTTAAGGAGCTTTTTCATGATTTATCCCTCCTGTGACATTCTACAAAAGTTAAATATGATCAAAGATATTAATCTATTTTATATTTATATCACATGTTAGGTTAGAGTTCCGCCATTTTTTGATTACTTCAGATTGAAAGGTTGTATGAATTAGGAAAATCAGAAAAACAACAGTGCAAACAGTACAGGAAGAAGTCAATTATTTGTTACACCTACAAAGTCTTAACCTGTGTGAGCAAGTAAAATTGAAGATTGCCGTTCATAACATTCAATTACGCCTGTTTCCTGAAAATAAAGTAATCAAAGGACCAAATGATTAAATAACCTATTTGCCGGAACGCACCGGCAGGGCATGCATGAAGGGTCTGCGAGACAAGCTAAAATAATCTTTGGTGAAATTGAAGAAGTAGAAGAACCCACTTTTTTGTTCTGAAGTCCAGACGCAACACCATGTCAAGGTTATTAGTTTGGTTAGATGAAAGCCGTTTGTTCCGGTAATTGAATCATCATACAACGTTGTCAGCTCTTGCCCTGTCGGCATTCGCCAGTCTGTATAACCGCCGCCGCGATAATTCTGGCAGTAGGACATAGCATCTGCCGGGTCTATATTACTCCCATTGTCCTTTGCTGCCCACATCAGGTTCGTCTTCGTGTCCAAGACCGTACCGTTATCATAGGCGATAAAACGACCGTCCCTAGCTTTCTCCCCGGCAAAGGCAATCCCAGCATACACAACCAATACCATCAAAATAGCAATAACTATTTTCATGAAATCCCTCTTTAGCTTTTGGTCAAATAGCCCGGTTTTCTAATAGTGACACAATATTCCAACTATTAACGTTTGTAATGTTGCATAAATGTCAGAATTCGTCAATTGACACTTACAGGAAGAAAGAAATAAAATCCCGATTTCCGAACCGTCAGAATTATTTCTTTCACCTACTTAGTTTCAGTAATGAACAGTTGTCATAATTGAGGATTACCAGTTGTAATCCTTATTTCGTGATTGTAATTTTTCGCAACCACTCAGATACTTTGTTTTGAGCGGTTTTCACATCTCTTCCCCTAATGGCAACACCATCCAGCAAGGCCGATTTTGGGCAAAGTTTTGAGATATCCGTAGCGCTTCGTCCCAGACCGCTTCCTTCGTGCGTGCAAAACGGTACAATGGTCTTTCCCGAAAAATCGTATTCAGACAAAAAGGTCCTGACCGGAGCGGGAACCGTGCCCCACCAGATAGGGTAGCCTATGAAAACCAAATCATACGACTTGATATTCTCCATTTTTGTTTTCACTGCTGGTTTGTAGCCGGAATCCAGTTCTTGCCTTGCTTGTTGTACAATCGCATCGTAATCATGAGGATACGGATTTATGGCCTGAATTTCAAAAATATCGCCACCCGCGCTTTTGTGAATTTGATTGGCAATTTCACGAGTGTTGCCACTGTGGGAAAAATAAACCACCAGAATCTTATTAGTTATACCGACTTGCATGCTGCTCCTCCCTCGCCTTTCGTTGCCATCATCTGTCTTGCTCGTGTAGCCTTGCTCAGTGAGCTACGGGATACAACCAGAGAACACATGTTTGCCCCTCAGCGACCGGTCATTTTCTCCAGCTTTTCGGGGTACCGAGCCCCTTGCACCGTGATCTTTGAGGCAGCGCTATCGATCTCGCGGAGATCGTCGGACGTAAGTTCGACTGCTGCTGCTCCGATGTTCTCGTCCAGGCGATGCAGCTTCGTGGTGCCTGGGATTGGAACAATCCACGGCTTTTGGGCAAGCAGCCAGGCGAGCGCGATCTGAGCTGGTGTTGCCTGCTTCCGTTTTACGATCAAGGCAAGCAGATCAATCAAAGCCTGGTTCGCTTTCCGAGCCTCCGGCGTAAAGCGAGGGAGGGTGATGCGGAAGTCAGAACTGTCGAACGTTGTGTTTTCGTCGATCTTTCCCGTGAGGAAGCCCTTGCCCAGCGGGCTATAGGGAACGAAGCCGATGCCGAGTTCCTCAATGGTCGGCAGCACTTCCTTCTCAGGGCCTCTCGTCCACAGCGAGTATTCGCTCTGGAGGGCAGTTAGTGGCTGAACGGCGTGTGCGCGACGGATTGTTTGTACACCTGCTTCAGAAAGGCCGAAGTGTTTAACCTTACCTTCTTGAATAAGGTCCTGCACTGCCCCCGCCACGTCTTCGATCGGCACGTCCGGATCAACACGGTGTTGATAGTACAGGTCAATGGAATCGACCTTGAGCCGCTTGAGCGAGCCTTCGACGGCCGGTTTGATGTGCTCTGGCCGACTGTTCAGGCCCGGCGAACCCTGCATCCCCCTGGGATCAAATTTGGGATCCAAGTCGAACCCGAACTTGGTGGCTATCACCACTTGCCCTCGGAAGGGAGCGAGTGCCTCGCCAACGAGTTCTTCATTTATGAACGGGCCGTAAACTTCGGCGGTATCAAAGAATGTTATGCCGCGTTCGACGGCTGCCCGAAGAAGAGAAGTCATCTCCTTTTTGTCTTTGGGTGGACCATAAGAAAAACTCATTCCCATGCAGCCGAGTCCGACAGCCGAAACTTCCAAGCCGCTTTTTCCCAATTTACGCGTTCGCATTTTTGGCCTCCTTTCTTTGAGTTAAAGGTCGGAGCGATTTTACTCCGCTTTTGTGCCTCATAACAGTGTTTATATGGATCAGTGCTAATACTGTAAACGCCAACGATTACAGGTTGTAACCTAGCATAAAATTAAAAATTTGAAAAATAAGGATTAAAGAAAGAAAGGTTGCTGGAATTTAGGATTACTGGTTAAATAGTTGTCTCAAGGTCAATAACTAGATTTCAGGAAATGTCTTTTGGCGGAAATGCGACCGCCGCGACTTCAATCTCGCATTGGTCTGCTCCGTTTTTCAGACACTTCACCAGATTCTCTTTTACATGGAGCCCCATGGCTTGGTACCAACCATGGCGTAACCCGAAACATCCGCACTCATAATCTTTATCAACATTAATGCTTTTTACTTTTGTGTAGGCATAACATTGCTTAATTATACCCACCCCTTTGCCGGAACCGTTCATTTTAAATTCGTAATCAAAATAATCCTGAGTGATGAATGTTTCCATGGCCAACGATACTAGCGTCATAAATTCATTTTCGTTTTTCGGTTTGTCCAGATTCAAAATTTTCATCAGCCGATGCATTTCAACTTTTCCGACGGACTGAGCAACCTGAAGATTCATTTTATTGGCAACGTTCCAGCCCGCATTCATCACCATCGCCATCATCCAGTTGGAATCACAAGTCCACCGGCTTTTGGCCACAAGTTCCCGTAATTTATCTATCGGGATATTTTTTTGTATTCCCCTGGTCATGTTTTTCAACTGTTGATGTTCCATTTTATTGTCTCTGTAATTAAAATTATTTATCAAAGAAAAACCTGTACTCAAAAAAACATTTGCCGTTGGTATGCATGATGCAGCCTGTTACCTTGGGCTCTACTTCAAATTTGATGCCCAGAGTTTCAAGCCAGGTATCGATCCTCAGCATAATGCCGCATTCGTAACGATCGGCAACACCCAGCGCTTTCATTCCTTCATACGCAAAGCATGAATCCCACTGGCCCTGCAATAAGTTATGGGCAGGAATGATGTATTTATATTTCATAAACTTGCCGGTGGCGATCTCCATCGCTTGATCAAAAAAACTTTTAAACTCATCAAAAGTATTAATTTGAGTCGCCCCAACAGCTTTTTGGATGCGTTTGATCTCTATGGCCGCCATGTTGCGGATAGCGGCCTTGTTTATTTTATTTGTTTTTTCAATGCCGAATTCCTGCAGACAATTGTAAAACCACATGGCATCATGAGTCATCCAGTTTTTATTCATAATTTCCTTTAATTCATTTTTACTAAGTGAATTGAAATCTTTTGTCATTTCTCTATATCCTTTCTTATTGTTATGTTAAACTTTTTCCAAAAGACAAATGATTAAAATTAGAATATTTATATTAGAATATACATTCTAAAATGATAAATGTCAAGAATATTTTTTACAGTAAAATGACAAATAATTGCTTTATAAACACAGGCTGTTTTAAAATACCAGATACGCTAATTTTAAGGCTTGACAAAGATAAGTAGAGGGAAAGATCAACTGATAGAAAAGGTCAGCAAATTTATATAAATATCATTTTGATTTTTCTACCAGAGCTTCATAGGTTTCCCGGATAAGATCAGCAACTGATTTGGGTGGTATTTTATTTTCTTGCAGATATCGTCTCAAGATTCCCATAGGGGCATCATAAATGGCAAAAAGTGTTCGATCGATGTACTCTTTGGTTACGCTCCCGAATTGTTTTTTTGTAAATGAAGCTACACCTTCATGCAATTCCCTGGATAAGCGCAAGGCGCGTTTCTGTAAGTCTTTGGGCCATTCGCCGGAAGTGAGATCATTGATACGGTATAGCAACATAACGCTCGCTTCGTTTGGATGACTACGAACCCATTGCAGACAATAAAGTGTAGCCTGAAGTCCGTCCGTCTGAAGAATATTTAACCATTCATTCTGAAATGATTCAACAATATACAACCATAATTCGGCAACAAGCGCGTCTCGCGAGGGAAAGCGATGGTAAACCGACCCGATGGGTGCGGTTACCCGTGTCGATAGTCCCGCAATTGTAAGCGCGCCAAGACCTTCCTCGGAGATTATTTGTATTGCCGAGTCGATGAATTCTTCATTTTTAAAATAAGCTTTGCGTCCCATCTTTGATTTTAAATGGAACACAAATTCTAATATGTCAAGAAAATAATAATCGCAAAATGTGAGGAGTGGTGCCGATTTTTTTGTCAGGCTTGAATTGTATTTATTACGGATTGAAATCTAGCATATCCATAAAGGTTGACGATTTATTGCTTTCAGGAAGTAATGGTTAATTCCCGTCTTTGCAACTGACTTAAAAAAATTTGTTTTCCGGTAAATGAGCTCTTTTTAAAATCTGATAATTAAATGGCATATTATTTATGGGCCGTACTTTAAAAATATGCCCTTACCTCTGGTGTTTAAAAGGTAAGACAAGAAACTACGTTAAAAAACCGTGAGTTTCATCACGCGCGAGTTTTTCAGATGTTTTTTAAATAGGGGGTAGGTATCCAAAGTATCAAATGCCTTTGGCACTTCATAGAGAAAAACCGTTTTAGCTCATTCACGCGCAAAGCCGCAAAATTAAGATAGGGGATTAAAGATTTTAAATCATAATCTTAAGGACTACTTCCTGTAATGTTTTTTTTCTAATTTTGTCTATCTATACAACCTTTCAATCGGAAATCATCAAAAAATGGCTGAACTATAACTTAACTTGTGGTAAAATATTCCGTGTAGATAAAAGCCGACATGTTAAATTAAATAATAAAAGAACAATGCCTTATCAAAAATAATACAAAACCAAGGAGGCAACTTATGAAACGAAAGATTTTTAAAATAATAAGCATCTCCATTGTCTTTAATACAATAATAATTTTCTTCTTTCTTACTCCACTTTATTCATCGGAGCCGGAGATTGAAGGGATTTATATATGTGCTGATAAGGAAGGGAGCAGAACTGTTTGGATTACTGATAAGCCGTTAAATGCTACTTCAAGTAAATATAAATATCAATGCGTTCATAATTCATTATATAAATGGTATACTTCCAAAAATCAGGGAAAGCAAAATAAGGTAACAGTGACCGAAACGCAAGAGGCCTCCAATGTCCTGACCGCAGAGGCTTGGCTTAATAAGGCAAACAAATTGTGGAAAGGGGGAAAATGCACCAACCCCCAAAAGGCTATCGAGTATCTGACCAACGCTATTAAACTAAAGCCGGATTATGCTGATGCCTACAACGATAGGGGGATTGCTTATTTTTTGCAAGGTAACAAGGACCTGGGTTGTCATGACGCACATAAAGCGTGTGCAGCATTGAGAGACTGTGAATTGTTAGAGGCGGCTATAGACAAAGGATACTGTCATTGATTTAATTTTTTCAATACTATGATAAAGAATGGCGTTATATAATACCTAATTCACATGGGGAGACAATTCTAAAAGGAGTCTGTAAATAACCTTGAAAGGAATAGGTATGAAAAAAATTATTTCGGTTATTTCTTTATCGTTTATAGTTCTACTTCTACTTATCTTTTCATTTCCATCAATTTGTTTTTCAAAACAACCAGACAGTAAAGCGTGGGAACAATATGAAGAAGATTCGTATTATAATAAAAAAAATATTATTAAATCATTTAATATTGTATCAGTCTGGATTTATTACATTGCATCAGATGGTGATAAAGAAGAGATGATTGAGAGAGTAAAAAAATATGATTTAAAGAAATCCGTAAAATACCAACACTGGGACCACTCCGTTATGTTATATAAAATTGATTGTAAAAAAAGACTGGATTATGTGGAAAAGTATATAGAGTATGACGATAGGGGAAAATCATTACACTATTCTAAAAATAACAATAGTGAATGGGAAAGTCTTTGGCCCGACAGTACAATACAAGAATTATACAATAGAGTTTGTGTCACTCCGAAGAAACCATTGAAGAAGAAGTTCAGATAACGGATCGGAATTTACGACAAAGGTGGTCCGCCGATGGTTATCACACATTGTTGTTCAGACTCTTTATATTGAACCTGGCAGTCCTTGGGAAAACGGCTATATTGAAAGTTTCAATGGCAAATTCAGAGATGAGTTGCTAAACGGAGAAATCTTCTATACTTTGAAAGAAGCGAAAACGTTAATTGAGAAATGGCGCATGGAATACAACACATTCAGGCCACACAGTTCATTGAATTACCGTCCTCCAGCGCCAGAGGCATACCTGAATTGAGAAATAAAAAATGACTGAACTCTAACTTAACATATGGTACAAGTTACAGGGGCAGGTCATACTTTGTAAGTATTTGATTTTAAATGCGATGTGAGATTCGAACTAATAACCTAACAATACTTAATTATTACGTTTATTTATAGATTGATTTGCCGTATACCCCCAAATATACCCCCAAAAACTAAAATTACCGGCCTTTTTCCAGCTTATATATACTACGGTGTAAGCGTGGCGCTCTCCCGGTTGAGCTACCCGCCCTAAAAACATTCAAAACGTTTTGTGGCTTTCTAGCAACATTGATATTGCTTGTCAAGTTATAATCTATATTTCATTGACATACAAAACCAAATTCATTAAAATTCAACTATGAATGAAGTGCGGCTTAAGAGAATCGTGGTGGAGACGGACCGCTACCGTATTGAGGGCGACTTTAGGTTGCCCCCTGAGGGTTATCGTAGCCGAATCTCCGACTTACTGAACCGTCACGAACAAGAGTTCATCACTCTTACAAACGTGGAACTGAGATTGATAGACGGATCGGGGCGCG
>Ga0209777_10001103_pt1 | contig 40799 bp, 31 predicted proteins | sample FrelakmetHBP12HB_FD_187147 | JGI IMG/M metagenome (GOLD analysis project Ga0209777, IMG submission 187147) | Freshwater lake sediment microbial communities from the University of Notre Dame, USA, for methane emissions studies -HBP12 HB (SPAdes)... | ecosystem: Environmental > Aquatic >...
CCCAAAATCATCAAACGCATTTTCCGGAAAATCACGGTCATACAACGTTTGTAACATACCGATTACAATGTCTTTGCCTTGGGAATCAAATATCGGACCCTGAATACGACCAATCTTGGCCGTCGGTAGAAATTCATTGATTCTTTCTATCCATTGATTCAGTAGAAATTCTTTGTGAACAACAATGAGTGTTTTTTTTTGAATCATAGAAATAATTTTGATTGCCATGACCGTTTTACCGCGCCCACAACCGATGGTGATAATTCCTCCACCCACATTATGCAGCGGATTTTTTTGATCAGATGGCTTACGTTCCGTATCGCCATCAACAACTAACTCCTCCGGTAGCGAAGCTACCGGAGGAGTTAAGACATGAGATAAATACGAATCTACGACCACTTCTTGGTAATCTCGCAGAGGTTTATCAAACGAACAAGACAAGGGGGCAATACGTTCTATTTGAAGTTCCCGTTCAGCCGGATATCCGTAACGAGCAATTCCATAGAAACGTGGTACATATATTTTGTTGGTATTTTCGCGATAAACTGAAAAGGCAGTGGAATCAATGTCTGCCGGTGCGCCATAAGAAGGACCCTGTTTGACAGGAATCATATGCAAATCCTTGTATAGGAATTGTAAATCTTCGGGATTCAGTATGGATTTGGGAATGGTATAACCTTTTTTACCTAGATACGAACCTTGACGTATTTGTTCTTGGTACACTTCGGTAAGAACAAATTTTTCCGATACGATTGTCTTGGTGGAAGACATTCCTGCCTTTTTTTTATAAGGTGCTACTTTTGATTTAGATGTCATTTTTAAATTTACGTTTACAGATTGGATTCAAAAAAATCAATTTTCTTTTTCATCATATATTGTATAAGATAGGATGAAAAATATGAAAATGAACCAATTACTCATGAAAAATCCGTTGGAAATTATTTTATTGGTTCTCATTATTATTTATTTGTTTTACCCTGCACCTACACCACAATATATTTCTTCGGCACTGGATACACCTTTAGGAGTGGTGGCATTAATTACGATAGTTCTCTTTTTGTTTTTGTATTGTCATGTATTTTTAGGTATTTTATTTATCATTGTGGCATACAAACTTCTGATAAGTTCGGCTCCCAGTAATGTAGCTGTCATTGAATATACTCCCCAGGCAGCGGCATTGGACCAAGACACAATTATTTTACCAAATGTAATGGTAGATGTAAATGAAACCGATTTACGCTTTCAACAACGAGGATATGGTAACCAAATGGCAGTTCGTCCCAAGAGTGCATATGACCGAAACGCAAACAACAATGACAATTTGGAAATTGTTGTTGTGAACCAAATGGCGGCTCCCAAACAAGTCAATGAAGATTATCTAGATAGTGAATTCAAACCCGTGGCAGAAACGATTCATAATGCCGATGGATTTTAAAAAAATAAATGTCGTGTTATTTAATATATTAAATGACAGAAAAAACATTGGTGATTGTGTTGTCCGAAACACGAGCATCAGAACTCACATTTGACAATTTTAAAAAAAATGTGATAGAAGAGTTACAAGCAGATTTATGTATATGTATTGGAATAAAACCAACGTATGATTACGAAAATCCCTTTTATAAAGAGGCAAAATATCGTTTTTTATTTAACGAACCAACTAACTTTGCTGACGCATATGACGAAATACATAAACCAATTTTAGATGTTGAAGAAGCCAAAGTAGACGATACATCCGATATAAAAAAAAATACGAGTTCATGGAAATCGCAACCTACAATCAATGCGATTCATGGATTGTTATCTTCTCCTAAAATGTCAACTTCCAATATTGCATATCTTGGTGATTTTGACACGGAAGAAATGATACCATGGGAGAAACTCACCGACGACTATGATACTCTGGTGTATCATTCTGCATTATTTCACAAATGTGAATGGCAAAAAGGTGTCTATGGTATTCGTAATTCTATGAATTTGTCTTTCAATCATTCACATCCGGATATTACAACATATCAAAACATGAAAAAATCAGGACAAAATCATTCAACAACAAAATCAGGAGGACATTGGTCAGAGGGACAAAGTCCTTCAACAACTAAGTCCGGAGCAAGCTTCGCTTGCAGAGGACATTGGAGAGATTTGTTTCAATTAGATGATCAATTTATGGGAGGTGTGATTGAAGGAAATAAAACATATAACGGTTCGGCTGGAATACTCGTTTTTTTCAGATGGTTTTTACTTAAATCTTTGAAAGAAAATGATATATTAACCAAATATGATAGATTCATTATTACAAGAAGTGATTTTCTTTATGAAGTACCTCATGTTCAGATGAATCGTTTAGATAAAAATTGTATCTGGATTCCTGATGGTGAACATTATGGAGGTTTAACTGACCGCCATGTCGTTTTGTCACGAGAAAATATAGAAACATATTTAAATATTTTTAATAGTTTTATAGAAAGTCCTGATTTATATTTATCATATATGAAGAATCATGGGGTACATAATTTGGAGACAATGATTAAAACACATTTAAATTACAAAAACGTCATGAACAAAGTCAAATATGTACCATATGTAATGTACAGTGTCCGTGCAGAAAACGGTTCTACACGATGGTCAAAGGGTGACTGGTCAAATGAACATAATTATTTTATCAAATATCGTACTGAATATGATAAATCGTCCTATTTTAAACAACAATATAACAGTGTAAATAGAGACTCCAATCTTTTTTATACCAAGTTTCTAACCAATTAGAAATTGTAGAATTATTTTTTTAATACATGCAACTATCAGGTGGGGGGTTATTTTTCACACCTATATATCCAATGACCCAACTAATCATCAACAAAATAATGAATGTATTGTATTTTGTAACATTTGCTCCCGGAATAAATGTTATCATATAAATGACAAAAATCATCATCCAATACACGGCATTAAAAATAATAGAAAGACCGCGTGATTTTCCACCAATTCCTGTCTGTGGTTTACGTAGATAATCACCCATGGTGGCTGAACCAGTGTAATTATATCCATGTTTTAGTACTACACACATCATAAAATAATACATGAATGGTGTACCAAAATACACCATCAAAAAAATGATAAAATAGAATACAATACCCATCAATGAATTGTTCATATCAAAAAATTGTTGTTGTGAAGTATAATACACCGGTTCCACCGTCATGTCATCCCCCGGTATCATAGAACATTCTTGGTACGTATAATTGGGGTCATCAATCAAAGGTACTTCCAAAGTAACAACGGGTCCTTTGGAAGGACATGTACCCTCCGTGCCAGAAACGATTCCAAGAACACGATTGGCCATAGACATGGCACTATTGGCCGCATTACTAATATCATACATTACATTCTGTTGAAGATTCGCGATTGCATTATATCCATTTTCTAAAGCTTTTCCTGCATTCAATTGAACTGTACTGGAATCGTAACAAGCACCATCCAAATTAAAAAAAATACTCGCGGGATCCCATCCGTACCTAGTGGTAGGACCCATGGCTGCATTCCAATAGTTATAATGTGATGGTATAGTGACACCTTTGGTAATCAGAAAATTGAGAAAATTACCTTCCCCATTCCAAAACATGTTTACATAATCTTCATAACAATCTATACCTCCTTTATCTTTTCCCACTACAGCCGGATTTAAACCATTTCCACCCATGTATGGGTTCAAACCATCATTATGTTTACGATAATCAAATATTGCCAACAAAATATCGGAAATTTCTTGACTACCACTGTTTCCTTTGATATTATTAATGTATTTTTGCATCACTGTATCAAAGGAACCACACATAGTATCTGAATTGATGGTTGCATCCGGTTTTTGTAAAATGGGTGCACCCGAATAAGTAGTAGGAACTTTGGATAAATTGTCCAAATTGGGAGGATTACCTGCTTTTATATCACACATGGAACTAGGATTACCAAAATGACTCGGATTTCCATTTTGTGTCAAGGAAAAAAATTTATTCAATAGAGGAGATACATAACTTGGAATACTGGGAGCGGCGGCGGCCGGACCCCCTTTATGTACACATGCATCGTCGGGTACATTACTTCCCGCCATAGGTCTGCAACGACGATGTAAATTATCACCAGTAGGAACATATTGATAATCACACTCAATGCAATCGTCTTGGTTGGTGTTTTTACAATGAGCCATAGACAATGAATCACAATTGCCATGTGTGTTGCTATCAGCAACGCTTCCTGCAACTGGTACACATTTTCCAAAATTATTTCCTGCACCAAGAACATAATTGGAATCACATTCCAAACAAGACTCATATCCTAATGCCCTTGTCGTAGATCTACAATTGTCCATTCCTTCTTGGAATCCTTCTTGTATTTGTATTGCATCGGCGACATGTTTTGTAGGTGAATCGTGCAACAATAAATTGGATGTATTACCACCCATCATTTTCATCCTAGGAAACCGAATCGCAATAGGTGTTGTGTAAAACACGGCGGTACATAGCTGATTATGAAACATAATTTCAGTTACCTGGGGCATTGGCATATCATATACAAAATCATTCATGGCTATATGAGCAGGTTCGGTTTGATTCACTTGTTTCATATTGTCATGATATTGGAACAAACGTTCAATAGATTCTGCATGTTGATTTGTTGCCATCTGAGACTGTGTAGATGTTAAAAAGAAACAACTATAGAGAGGAGGTCCATTCATCAAAGGACGATGAGAAATCACAATTGCACCTGAAGGCGTATCCGCCCTCTGACCATGTATATCGCGCATTTCGGGATGTTGATGTAAATAGGATTGTAAAAAAGGAAATTCAGAAAAAGAGGCAGGGGTAGGACATAGACATAATTCCATTGATTGATAACCCATTTTGATTCCGGATTGTTTGGAACGATAGGTAATATTGGGTTCATTAATACGTCCCTGAAAATTATAATGAATGGTTTGATTGCGTCTGGATTCGGTACATAACATAGAATAATAATTGGTCTGTATCATTGGATACTGTTTTTTTTGTTTTTTTTGATTATGTTGTACGGTTGGAACCAAGATGATTTGACTTTGAGATGCTATAGTTCTATTATCCCATGTATACATAGGTATTGCCGAAATATTATCTTCGGTTTGTATAATGTTCATCATATACTCTATATGACGAAACTTATTACACCTTTTCTCATTTAAATTACCATGAAACCTCTCAAGAAACCTCTCAAGAAACCTTAGGAGGGCGCCGAGTTTACGAGGTGTCCTCGTTACAAAAGGGAGGTTTTAAAGGAACCTACGGTTCCTTTACGAAAAGGAAATAAACAATTCATAGATTTGAATCCTATACATTGATTAAAATGAACATTCAGTATGAAATACAAAATATGAATGAATTTCGTGAATTATTGGAAAACAATCCTGGACATATATTTATCAAATTTGGGGCCGATTGGTGTGTTCCTTGCAATAAAATCAAAGATTATGTATTGGAAAAATTTGAAAAAATATCTTCATCCACCGTTCAATGTATCATCATTGATGTGGACGAAAGTTTTGAAGTATACGCTTATTTAAAAAACAAGCGTATGATTGGAGGTATTCCCGCAATATTAATGTATTCTAAAGGAAATTTGACATTTATACCGGATGGACAATGTGCTGGTATAAATCGTACAGAAATTGAACATTTACTAAATATTACCACCCTCTAACCAAAGTTAGTTGTTGAAGGCTAGGCTTTTGCGAAGCAGCAAAAGCCCTATAACCAATCATTCATCAATCCAGCCGCATGTAAATGTATCGTTAAAAAAGGAGGTTGGGGTACAGAGGGTAATCTTTGTATTTTTTCCAATGTTGAAATTTTTGGATTTTGTAAATAGTCCAACAAATTCTTTTTTTTTATGTAATTTACCAATACAAAAATTTCGTATTCTTCGTTGCTTTCTGAACGTATAAAACGTTCATCCATTCCACTAAATTCTAACAATGAAATCTTTGGAATCGGTGGAAAAGAATCGTTTTGAATGTGATTTTCAATTGGTTCATCTTCTAGTACCGGAAAATCATCGTCTGAAAATTCTATCATGGACATCATATGTTTGGGTGCATTTTGTGGAAAGGAAGACATCATATAGGTAGATGTTGATATTGATTTATAACAGTTAAAATATGATTTAATGCAAAACCCTACAAAGAATGCATACAATAAAAACATGATTTTGTTGTTGTTGTATTAGTATAGTATTAAATTTTTATACCTAAATAAAGGAACCTACGGTTCCTTTAAAACCTCCCTTTTAATTAGGAATAACATTATGGATGTGGTATCCGTAGCAGAGTGGAGGATAACCACGCATATTCAGAAGGACGACTCTGCGAAGCGTGGAGTCCAGAGGAATATGATAAGAGGGTTTACATGCAGTATACCCTTTAACCTTTATTCTGGTCTGATTGTATGATGAAATCGCACTTGTGTGATTTCACTGCCAATATGAACTGGAAAAGATTTACCTCATTTTGGGTGGGGTGCCCCGGGGCACCCTATCCAAGAATAGAGGTTAAAACCTCCCTTTTAATTAGGAATAACATTATGATAAGAGGGAGGTGTAAAATAAACTATTGAATTATTTTCTGACTAATTAACATATTTCGTTGCATCCATTTTTCTTTGATTGGTTGTGAAATGGTAGCATGAAAATGTCTTTCATATTCTTCAGGAGACGTATAGAAAAGAGTGCCATACGGATCCTGACCAATATCATTCACGGCCAAAGACACTTTAAAAAACAAACCTTCCTCTTTTTTTCCGACCAAACATTTGTTTTCACGAATTCCACTAATCGCATTACGAATCGGTGAACCTGGCATATGTTTGGACATGTAAAATTCAACGGGTACACGTTTTCCTTTTACTGTTTGAAAAATACGCATATGACCACGGTCATTTCCAATAAATACACCATCATTATATTTATGTTGTGTTTTACTTGTACCATGACGTCCATAATTCCGCGCACTTCTATGACTATTGATTCCATCTGACATAATAGATTCATTGTCATCGTGATATGAATCTTGCATATATGAATATACATTATCCATTTCTAAATACTCATCCAATACTTCATTTTCATTAAATTGTTCTGTCAATAAAGGAGACGTTTCATCATTAGGTGCCATGGTAAACTTTTTGTATTGGGTAAACTAAACGCTTATTATTATTATGCAGATACTTTGACTGTAATTGTTATATAAATATATATACAAATCTTTATACCATTATAATAATAATAAAATGTTTGGTTACATAGACAATAAAAAACCGTCGGCTCTGTTTTCAATGATTGGATATCTTTTAGCATCTATGGCTTATGGAATGGAATTTATTGGAAAAATATGGTTAATATTGATTGACCGAGTATGTAATTTATTAGGAGGCAGTTACGCTTGGATATTGGATGGTATGGCATCTAGTGCACCATTTAATATGTTGTTTATTTTTTTATTTATTGCACGCAGTTTTGTAACAAATTTTGTTGTAACTGTACTGATGCATCAAACTTTCCGTGATGCCCGTTTTAAAAATCCCATGACAATATTTCCTCTATATGATCTGAATTATGCGCCATATAATTGGTTTATAACCAAACAATATTTGCAACCCGTGGTATATCCAAACATTGCTTGTGAACATTTTGCCAATTCCATTCTATGGTGGATGTTATTTATTAATTTTTTCGCATTTGCTATGGTATTTTTTTAAAAAATTGATTTTTCACATATATATAAAAACATGTGAATATTATAAGAATAGTATATTTTAACGAAGTAAAGATGCACCAAAATTATCAGGCGACTTTGTCGCCTATGAATTTAGTTGTTGAAGGCTATACTGAACGTAAGCCCTCTGACCAAAATTATCAGGCGACTTTGTCGCCTATGAATTTAGTTGTTGAAGGCTATACTGAACGTAAGCCCTCTGACCAAAATATTTCCAGTTTTATTGAATGGCATGATGCGGATGAATGTCTGATTCATGGCGTTGACAAAACCATGCCCGGAAAATTCGGTATTTTACATATTGATATTCCACCCATGCCAGTTTGTACAGGAACACTTGCGGTGATGTTTAACATTGACCAATCCGGTTCTATGGACGATGTTTGTTCCGATTCATCCACTAAAATGCAACATATTCAACATGCTTTGAAAAATATATTACGGGTATTCATTAAAACTGTAGAAACCGAACCCAATTTGACCATTCGTATCGCCATATGTGTATTTTCACATAGTGCAAAAAATTTATTTCATATGGTTACCGATGTATCGGGTGCAATCGTTTGTGACGAACATGGATTTATTACAATCAATTCCGAAAATATACAATCCGTTTTTAAAAAAATAGATACCATAGACCCATGGGGTCTTACCAACATTGAAAAATCATTAAAATATACACAAATATCCCTGGAAGATTATCATGCCGCTAATCCTATACATCGTTTGATACATATCCAATTCACCGACGGAGTTGCCACCGTTGGAAAAAAATCGTACCAAGAATTGATAGAATATACAGACCCCACCTACAAACACATCTTCATTGGTATCGGAGATTTTCACGATAGTTATCTTTTGACCAATCTTTCCCAAAATCTTTGTTTAGGAGAATACCGATTCATTGACCAATTAGAAAATTCTGGAATGATTTGTGGTGAAATCTTGTATGATATATTGCATCCATTTAAATTCCCAAACAATCCTGTACAAATTGTTACGAACCATGGTGTAAAAATATATGATTGGCGAATCAACCAATGGACAACCTGTTTAAATCTTCCGGCATTTTCCGGAAATCGTAGCAAAGATTTTCATTTATGTTTCATGGATGAAACATGTGGATGTGGTATCCGTAGCAGAGTGGAGGATAACCACGCATATTCAGAAGGACGACTCTGCTGCTTCGCAATAGCGTGGAGTCCAGAGGAATATGAAAATGTATACGAAAAATCAAATATTCATATTTATAGTACACTACTAGATATCAGGAGCAACGTAGGAGCGGGGACATCATCTATTCTATTGGATACTGCCCACGTTTTACCTTCATTGATAGATTCGGACAATACACCGGTTCTTACCGATTTAACACCCTTTATTTTAAGACAATATACACAAGAATATTTGTATGAAGCTGTACAATATGAACTCTCTTTACGTTCTGATATTATTGTTTTGCAAAGAGAAACCAATTTCATTCATAATACCAATGATTATTCCATCAATATCCGAAAAAAATTGGAAAAATTCTTGAAAGTACTGGAAACATATCAAAGCAACATGATATCCGAAACAGATTATCATTTTATACAAGTGTTGAAAGACGACATTATTGTTACTTTAAAAAATATGGATACACAATTCGGATTTATGTATACGAATTCACGTCAGACCTCTCAAGGAAATCAATATTCGTATGTACCTACCGGAGAAAGAGACGAACAATTTATGGACAATGAAGGTACGAATCCTTCTTTAGAAAGAAACATTTCTACCAACATCAATCGTGATATTTTCAATATGATGACTCAAGTACAAGATACGGATATGGATATTGTTCTAACGGAGATTTCTGAAGAAGAATTTCCAATTCCATCGCCGATTCGCCGTGCATCTTTAGGTACTTCTACACCACAGTTTGTCTTTCCCAATATGGAAAATTATATTTCAACACAACAAATAAATTAGACCGTTCGGCGTACGAGCAAAGCTCGGAAGCAGAATGGGATGATGCCGAGAACGTAGTGAAGGCATCAGTTTCGTTTTGTCATATTCAGAAGGACGTCTCTGCGAAGCGTGGAGTCCAGATGAATATGTATCTAAAGTAAAAAACTCATATAAAATTTGCATGTACTATCCTATACATTCATATTACATGCCTTCTAAAAATCAAAAGAAAGCAAAAAAGGCATCCGCAGCAGCCGAATCGCAACCGTCTTTTACCACCATAACTCCACCTGACAATTTTCAAAAAGTAATTGGTGATATGTGTACAGATTTGTCGGTTACCTTTCCAGAATATGCGCATCTTTGGTCTACGTGGACACACGCATCTTTTTTATCTATGGAACCCGATACACGTACTTTGGAAATCCAAAAACTGTTTCAATATTGTGTTACTACTTTTCCGGAAAGATTTTTTGATATATTGTACAAAAATAGTGAAATGTTCCAAGATGATAGTAAAATTTCTACTTGTTTTTTACCATCTGTAGATTTCAAATTGTTGTTTACATGTGAAGGTGTCAGTGCAAATACTTGCAATGTGATTTGGAATTATTTACAATTGATTTTATTTACCATTATCGGAAGTGTTCAGGACAAATCTACCTTTGGAGAATCTAAAAATTTGTTTGACGGTATTGATGAAAAAGATTTGTTTGAAAAGTTGTCCGAAACGATGAAAAATATGACTTCTTTTTTTCAGACGGATGATGACGATGAAAATGATGACAACAACGATGAAGAAACAGATGGTACCAAGAATGTTGGTGGAGAAGATGTCTCGTCTGAAGACGAAGAGGAAGAGGAAGAAAAGAAAAAGAAACCCAAAACTACAGGTGCAAGTATGCCGAATTTAGACGACATGCATAAACATTTGAAAGGATTGTTTGACGGAAAAATCGGTACATTGGCCAAAGAATTGGCTGAAGAAATTTCGGGAGATTTGTCCGGTCTTTTAGGCGAAGATATGAAAGACATTCGTTCCACACAAGATATGTTTCAAAAAATAATGAAAAATCCCGCTAAAATCAGTGAACTTATCAAAACTATTGGCGACAAATTGAAAAAAAAAATGAGTAGCGGAGATATTTCCCAAGAAGAATTGATGAAAGAAGCCACGGAACTTATGAGTAAAATGAAAGATATGGGAGGAGGAATGGATGCATTCAAAGACATGTTTAAAAATATGGGAATGCATATGCCTAAAAATGCTAAAGTAGATACCAACGCACTGAATCGCATGACTCAACAACAGAGTACCCGTGAACGTCTTAAAAGTCGTATGATGAAAAAACAGGCAGCTCAGGCCGAAGCATTTCTAAAATCGGCTGAATGTATGAAAGCCATGCAAGCCATGCAGGAAAAAGAAGGAAATGCCCAAGCCGATTTGGAAAGTATTGCTAAACAAATGGGAATTGATTTGAATGAAAAATGTATGACACCTTTGCCCAACCCGACAAATTCCAAAAAAAAGAAAACTATTGGAACCTACGGTTCCAGTCGTCCCTAAAACGCCATAAGGCGTTTTGGGACACAACAGATTCCCTTTACCACCAAAGGTGGCAAAGGGAATCGGGAGTAAAACCTCCCTTAAGTAACGAGGACACCTCGCAAGCTCGGCGCCCTCCTAAGATTTCTTACAAGGATTCTTAGTAAATTAGTTGTATAGAATCTTATACAACCAATTTGATATTCCTTATTGGAAGGGAGGTTTTACTCCCGATTCCCTTTGCCACCTTTGGTGGTAAAGGGAATCTGTTGTGTCCCAAAACGCCTTATGGCGTTTTAGGGACGACTGGAACCGTAGGTTCCAATACGTAGGTTCCTTTAGTTAGGCCTGTATCGGCATTTTTTTCATTTCATCCGGATTAGCGGAGCAGGCTACTTCTTTTTGTTTAAATTCAAAACAAGTATCCGTACTATCTTTGTATTGTATTTTTTCCAAATTTTCAGGAGTAGGATATACGTAAATTTTACGCATTTCACCGTTTCCAATAATATACACAGCAATCAAACCAAAAATAAAACTTAGGGCAAAAATGGGTATACTAATGTATTTTGTGATTCTCATATGACTATATATAACTATTGTCGGAAAATTCGGAACGTAGTGGAGAATTTTTCGGCAAAAGTACGGACGATGACGTAGGAATCGGGCGTACTTTTAGATACGACAATACTCTAATATTTATGTTTGTTGTTGAGGCTTATAGCCCCTGACCAAACTCTTCCGGTGACTGTAGGTCACCTTCAGAAGACCCTAATGTGGACGTTCGTAGAACGGTAGCATTAGGGTCCGCGCCCGAAGGGCGCAACCTTGACCGACCGTAGGTCGGTCGTAGGGATGATGCCGTGAACGTAGTGGAGGCATCGTTAGTTGTTGAGGCGTTTACGCCATCTGACCAGAACTATCAACTGGATAATCATATTCCACCGTATAACTAATGTCTAAATCCATGTTTGGAAACATTCCAGGTTGATTGCTATTAATAAACGAAGAAATCCAGTTACGTATGGATGTTTCCGCTCCTTCCATATTGGAAGATTGAAAATCTAAAAACGGAGTATCTTCTTCGGACGTCTCTGTTCTTTCCTCATTCACAATATTATTATTATTGGATATGTCCACCAATGTTCTTGGTACTGATGCCGTTCTTTGAATATCACGGTCTAACGGATACTGTCCAGAAAAATAAGAATTTATCAATGCAGAGGTTTGTCTTGAAGATAGTTCATTATCGTGTGAAATTGGCATAATTGACATATCAGTCAATGTTCTAGAAATAATATTGTTTGTTATTTGTTCTTGTACAGGAACTGAACGTTCTTCTCCTATAGAATTCGCACGACGATCAGAGTTATATGTGGAAGCTCTTCCAGTAAATGATTGCGGTTCTTGAGCAGAAACATCCCATAGATTATATCTACATACAGGACAACACGAACTTCTACGAAACCAACGATTCAATGACGAAGAAAGAAAATGATGTCCACAATGAATGATTTGTCTAATATTGTTACCTACCTGGAATTCTTCCAACATAATAGGACATATAGGAGCCGATGGAAACAAATTTCTGTTATTTTCTTGAAATACATATTCCCGAGTTGTGCGTGCAATTTGTTCGGGAGTTAATAATGTATGGGCATTTGTAGTAGATGAATTGATATTTCTTGGTACAATATTTGGTACATTTGTACCAGGAAAAAGAGTAAATTCAAATTCTACGGGTCTGGACATTTGAACCGGACGAAATGTGGTATTAGACCCTAATGTGGACGTTCGTAGAACGGTAGCATTAGGGGATGATGCCGTGAACGTAGTGGAGGCATCGTTATTTACAACAGGTGGTACAAATTCATTGGTAACATTATTATTATGTATAGGAGTATTTGTCCGATTTTGTGTTGTAGACAAAGTTTGTAAAACATCCAAACAACGTAAAGTAACTTGATTGTATTCTTGCATATTGCGATGATAGGGATAAACTAAATTGTCTAAAATTGAATGTTGTTGTCGTGTATTACGTCGTGGATTGATTTCCATTCTTTCTGTCATGTCTTGGATTGTATATTGATATTCTTGAACATTACGATGATACAAATACATCAATTCGTCAAATTCTGGAAACAATACGGGTCTTTGATGAGACATGTTATTGTTAGGTGATTGAGATGCAGTAGAATACCGATAATTGGGTATACCATTTCTTGGTTCTTCTGATTGTGTACGATTTTGGGGTGTCCATATATTTGCATTTACTGGTTGTCTTTGTTGGTTTATAATCGTTTCTAATAATTCTTCTAGACTTGGTCTTTCAGAATTGGTTTCAGTCGGAATACGGTGACCAAAATTCTCAGGGTGTAAAACACCTTCTGAATTTAGTTGTTGAAGGTGAGAAGGAACATTTACCCTCTGACCCGACGAATACCTAAGTCTATTCGGATTATTTTCCATAGATGGTAAATATATTTGACGTAACCATTCAATAATGAATTGTTCCGACATAAATGTATCCGATTACTATACAAAAATCGGATACATTTCATTCATGTAAAAAGACGCACCTATAAAGGAACCTACGGTTCCTTTAAAACCTCCCTTTCATAGAAGGGTTTTTATTGAATATTCCTGGTAAATTGGTTATATAGGATCTTATACAACCAATTTGATATTCCTAATTGAAAGGGAGGTTTTAAAGGAACCGTAGGTTCCTTTACGTAGGTTCCTTTACGTAGGTTCCTTTATGAAGACTTCTTTACATTCTCCTCGTAAATTCGTAAGAATCATTTCTTTTTCCGGTGAGGATTTTATTTCAGAAATTAATTGTATCAGTCGGCTTTGTATATGTTCTTGAATTCTCGGGTCAGTTTTCACGGTGTCTTTCATAGATTCAATAATACGGTCAATGATAAGAGGTGAGATGGATGCAAAAATTTCGGCAAATCCATCACATAGACAACGTTTCAAATCTGAAAACATGGGGTCAATGTTGCTATTTACAGATGCTGCTATAGGTGCAAAATTCAATTCTCTTCCTTTAAATACATCCGATACGTTGGGTAATATTCCCTGTTCCAAGGTGGCGTTTTTCATTTTAGAAGGAGCTGGAGTTGTTGGGGGTCTAGGTACTGATATGGGTGGAGTTGTGGAGGACGGTGTAGGAGTTGGAGTTTTGTTTGATTCAAACATTTTTTTGATATCATCGTGTCCACCAATCAATTTACCTTGAATAAAACACATAGGAAATGATATTTGTTGTTTTGTATTGTATTTGTTATTTAAAAACTCGTTTTGAAATTTCACTTTGTTTGCTTTTGTAATGTGAACTTCTTTTAATTGATAACCATTTTGAGGTATTAATACTTTTGCTTTTTCACAAAATGGACAATCTTCCAAACTAATCATGACTACGGTTTTAGGGTCTTTGTTTTCTTCTATGGCCTTTACAGCATTAACAACATCTTGATTTTGGTCTTCTTCTGGTTTATCCATTATGTTGTATAGTTTATAGTTTTTTTTTATTTTGTAATTTACGGGAAGTATTTTTGTGTTTTTTTTTTCCTCCAACAATGGCTGTGGGCATTTTGCGAGTGGTGGGTACATTTTCTTCTGCTTCGTATATTTCTTTTGTTAATTGACATCCACCAGCCAAATTTTTACGAATATCTATTCTAACTTGTGGGTCGGGATTGTTCATGATATAATGAACAATGTTTTCTACTTGTGCTCCTATAATATTCTCATATTCGGGATTTATTTGTGACATTATTTTGCCTTGTTCAGGGTCAATCACATCTATGTACATGGCTTTTTCTATGGCTTCGTATACATAATCAGATGCGGGTATCATGGCTTCCGAAAACAAATCAGCCATTCCTTTGCAAAAACATTGTTTAATCTCTAAATAGGCATAGTCATACAATGCTTGAAATTCCACCTTGATAGGACCATTTTCGGTTCCCATAGAGGGTGGGGTGGAAATATTGGCTTGTGCTGGTGCTGCTTTTGGTGCTGGTGCTGATCCTGATCCTGCTTTTGCTACTGGTTCTTCTGTTCCGGTTACTGGTCCTGCTTTTGCTACTGGTACTGGTACTACTGGTGGTCCTGATCCTGGTGCTGTTACTGGTGCTGTATTATCCATATTATTATTATTATTTACTATATTATATGGTTATTTTTTTGTAAGTTTACGAGTTTTATGATGATATATATATGTATTTTTTCGGGGGTTTTTTTTAGAATTTCGTGATGATTTTCCACCCAAAGCAATCGGAAATTTACGACTTGACAATTTTTTCATCATAAAAAAAGGGTCTCTTTCACCTTGCATTTCCTTTTTTTTTTGTTCCTCGGGTGTCAATTCTTTGTAAGCATGAATGTACAATGGAGGTTTTCTTGGTACAGAACAGCCTCCACTCAAATGGTGAATGAATTCTTCCTTGGTTAGGGGATTGTCAAACATTTCATCAATAATTTTAATAATAATATCAACATTGCGTTTTTTGATTTCTTCACTATTTTGAACAAGTGTTTCTAAATTAGTTAAAACCAATCCTTTGATGCTAAGAGTACGGTCTGTAAACATTCGTTGAAATGAATCACATATAAATGATTTCAATCTATCGGGTGTATCTAAATAAGAGATTTCAACCAAAGGTACCGGTCCGGTACCTTGACTAGGGAAAGAGGACGAAGATGAAGGAATAGATTTTGTCATAGACGACGCTTTGTCTGCCATAGACGACGCTTTGTCTGCTACGTCCATAGCGCTGGTGGACGACGCCTTTTGTTTTATATCATTTATTTTATTTTTGGCAGCGGTTTTAGCTGTATTAGTTAAATTCTTTGCTTTTTGAACCATAGCAGAAGCCATATTTCCACCTGTAACAATTTGTATTGGTTCCTCAGGTAACTTTTCAGGTTGTAAACAATCTCCACGTAATAAATTCATAATTTCGGTTTTGGTATGATTATCTGAAAGAACATTCAAAATAACCATTTTAATGCTGGGTTCCAAATAATCTTTGATCATAATGGGTTGTTGTGACATTTTTTGGATGGTTTTGATAATTAAAAATCGCAATTGTTCTCCATTTTCTGCATACAATTGTTTAAAAAACGAACAAAAATATATTTTCACTTTATCAGTCAATTCTTTAAACATGTTAAAAATTTGTTTTGAAGTGGCATTGACCAAATTGTCGGTTGGATGCAACCGTTCCATCAATTGATAATGAAAACGTTCATAAGAAGCGGTAACACGAATTGTATTTGCAATTAAACCATCCCCACTACCGGCGGCTTTGTCCAGCATTTCTGAAGCGTGTTTTTTAAAATCGGCTGGACTGGCTTTTAATATTTCTGTTCCAATATCAAATCCTTGGGCTGCCATTTTTTGAGCACTAATTGTCATACCCTTGGCTGCCGAAGCCGCAGCTTTTCCAGCTGCATACATTCCTTCTGCACCTGCTGCAAATTGTGCCATTTTGTATAATTATAGTTACTTTATATGTAGATAAAAAATTGATTTTTTTTGCGTTTTGTTCCTATATAAAACATCCACGCTAACATAAAGTATCCTGTTAAATGTCTGATGCCTCCGCTAGTATAAAACAAAAATGGTGTATACGTATTTTACGTAACAAAAATCAAAACAAAATTCATTTGTTGTCTAAAACCAAATATGGATGTGGTATCCGTAACAGAGTGGAGGATAACCACGCATATTCAGAAGGACGACGTAGGAGTCCAGAGGAATATGATGTTGATACCTCCATTTCGTTAACCGCAACTGATGTATCAACTTCGTGTACCGAACGGTCTAATAAAAAAACAAAAAAAAATCAACGATGTATGACATTTACAGAAAAAATCAAATTGTGGGAAGTATTTGATAAAGAAAACATACAAATCGTAGATAATGTCACAGTTAAAGAACTTTCAGAAAAAAACAACAACCAACCATCCACTACGTCCTTTCACAAATGTGATTCATGTAATTCCATTCTTATGCTAATGGAAGACGGTTTTCCAACATGTACCAACCCATTATGTAGTATCATGTACAAAGATATATTGGATTATTCACCCGAATGGCGATTTTATGGCGCCAATGATAAAAATACAGTGGACCCTACTCGTTGTGGAAATCCCATAAATCCATTGTTAGTAGAATCTTCTTTTGGATGTAAAATTTTAGGCGATAGTAGATCTTCCTATGAAATGAAAAAAATACGTAAATGGACAGAATGGCAATCTACGCCACATCGTGAAAAATCATTGTACGAAGAATTTCAATTTATTACCATTATGGCACAAAATGCGGGTATTCCAAAAATATTCATTGATTATGCCATGATTGTACACAAGGATATTTCAGAACAAAAAATGTTTCGTGGAATGAATCGGGATGGTATCAAAGCGGCTTCTATTTATATTTCGTGTCGGTTGAATCAGTGTCCCAGAACTGCTCATGAAATCGCCGAAATATTCAAATTAGACAAACAGAGTACTACGTATGGTTGTTCTATGGCAGTGAATATTTTCCATAACATAGAACGTAGTATGAATTCGTCACAAAAAACAGAATTGGGCACAACCACACCCAGTGCATTTATTGAACGATATGCAAGCCGACTGAATATTCCCAATGAACTAGCTATTTTAGCCAAATTTATTGCAAAGAAGATTGAAAAAAATAGTATTGTTTGCGATAATACACCTCAATCTTCTGCAGCCGGAATTGTATTCTTTGTATCTCAAATATGTGCTTTATCTATTACAAAAACAGATATCAAAAATATTTGTGGAGTAAGTGAAGTTACGATTAACAAATGTTTCCGTAAATTAGATTCTATTCGCAACAAACTGGTTCCACAGTGTATTTTGGACAAATATATTCACTAAAAGTATTGGAACCCAAGGTTCCAATAAAACCTCCTAGGTAACGAGGACACCTCGCAAGCTCGGCGCCCTCATAAGGTTTCTTGCAAAGATTCTTGGTAAAATGGTTGTATAGGATCTTATACAACTAATTTGATATTCCAATATTACGATATTTCCAGAAATATTTTTTCTGTCATTATAACATGACCATGAATCCTGTCACAAACAATACGACCACCACAAATGATGAACCGATTGTGATTGATCTATCTAACCCTACACCAGAAATTGTTTTCCAATTTCATCCCACAAATGGCGCAACTGTTGCTCCACCACCATCACCTAATTCTGAACCTGTAGAAGAATACAAACCTGAACCTGAAGAAGAATCTGAATCTGAATCTGAATCTGAACCTGAAGTAGAACATGAAATAGAATCTGAACCTGAAGTAGAACCTGAACCTGAACCTGAACCTGAACCTGAACCTGAACCTGAACCTGAACCTGAACCTGAACCTGAACCTGAACCTGAACCTGAACCTGAACCTGAACCTGAACCTGAACCTGAACCTGAAATAGAATCTGAACCTGAAGTAGAATCCGAAGAGGAACCTGAACCTGAAGTAGAATCCGAAGAGGAACCGGAAATTGTGCTTTTATTTCATCCAACGGAAGGATATATTGTTACAGAACCCATAGAAGAACCCATAGAAGAAGTAGACCCCAATGATGCCGTGGTTGGCGAAGCCAGAGTAGTGGAGGCATCAGGAGAAGAAACTGTTCCAACGATTGTATTTATTGTACCTTATCGTGATCGTCCCTTACATAAAGAAATGTTTGATTCAAAAATGAAAAATATTGTATTAATAAACAAACCCGTAGGTTATTATAAAATATGTTATGTTCATCAAAAAGATGAATTGTCTTTTAATCGCGGAGCAATGAAGAATATAGGATTTTTACTAGTAAAACTAATGTACCCAGATACTTACCAAAACATTACCTTAGTATTCAATGATGTGGATACAACTCCAAATTTTTACGAAACCATACCTAATTATGAAACAATTGCTGGCGTTGTCAAACATTTTTACGGATATACACATACTTTAGGTGGTATATTATCTATTTGTGCCGGTGATTTTGAAGCCATCAATGGTTTTCCCAATTATTGGTCATGGGGGTTTGAAGACAACATGTTATACAAACGTGTTCGTGCGGCAGGATATCAAATTGACCGTTCAACATTTTATCACATAGATGAACATGTACAAATACAACATTTACCCACATCTGGAACACGTATTGTAAACTCGGGTGAATTTGATAGATATTCTCGTAATGTACAAGAAGGTATTCAATCTATTCGCAACATACGTTTTAACTATGATGAATCCACAAATTTATACAATATAACAAATTTTAGTACAGAATATCAAATCAATCTAAATTTAAACCGCAATTACGATATTACAAAGGGAAATACTCCATTTCGTGTAGGATATTCTTCAAGACGTGGTAGTAGTATTGGTATGATAAATTTGTAAATAATATGTATATATGAATAAAAACAAAACCCGTCGTAAAAGTTCTTTAGATAAAAAAAAGAAACGTAATTTATCTACAACAGCGCGTAATCAAATTACAAAATTTATGCATAATAAACATGCGAAAACACGAAACAGTATTTTATATAATGCGGCCATTCAACTTCTCTACAATGAATTACCTAAAAATCAAAAATTAAAGTTACGCTCCGTTATTGGTAAAGGAACTATTGGAACCTACGGTTCCAGTCGTCCCTAAAACGCCCTAAGGCGTTTTGGGACACAACAGATTCCCTTTACCACCAAAGGTGGCAAAGGGAATCGGGAGTAAAACCTCCCTCAAGTAACGAGGACACCACCACTACGTGGCGGCGCCCTCCTAGGGTTTCTTTGAAGGTTTCTTGGAAAATTAGTTATATAGGATCCTATACAACCAATTAAATATTTTTTACATATAATATTTCAAAGTGGTCTTAGGAGGGCCACCGAGCATGCGAGGTGTCCTCGTTACTAAAGGGAGGTTTTACTCCCGATTCCCTTTGCCACCTTTGGTGGTAAAGGGAATCTGTTGTGTCCCAAAACGCCTTAGGGCGTTTTAGGGACGACTGGAACCGTAGGTTCCAATAGTTCCTTTATTTACATTTGAAATTTAAAGGTAATTCCTACATTTATTTCCGTTTCCCAAATACCAGATATTTTAATAACCAAAGAAGATGGAGATTTTGAACGTTCGTCCGATTCAATACGTTGAATTACTTTAATATTCCCACTTTTCAGTTGATTTCGCAAGGAATATACATTGACTTTGTTTATTTTGAAAAAATCCTTGTAAAATTCAATAATTTCGTGTTCAATCCGGTTCAATTCTTTTACAAAATGTATATTCGTCGGATTTGTCAATGAAAACATAAATATATGTTTTTTGGTGATGATAGTTTGACCATTTTCTTGGTACGTGGAAACAACATGATTTCGTGTATAATTGGCAGAACCTGAAGAAATACCAGCAAATCTATGGGAATACTGGCCATTGGAAGAAGCAATCGGAAAAACGGGAATAGACAAAGATTCCAATGGACACAAAATATACAATCCATTCAAGGAAACATAGGAATCGGAATAGATAATCTTGGTAAAAAATCCGTCAATCACCATGTTCTTCTTGGTATCTAAAAAACAAATATGATTGGATTGAAACATGGAAACATCACATAATAAATTCATTTTACAATATAATTACAATCGTTGCTTATATTCGCACACAAATTTTATATGGATATCATATAATATTTTTAAACTATCATAACCATTCTATGATTCAATCATCCAATCAATCCAAATATAGATTTGATACCAAAGTGGGAACATCTATGGAATCCAATTTTCCTTGGAAACAAACCATTTTAAAATACATGATTGCTTCCACACAAAAAAACATGTCTCGTATGGATATTAGTGCCAATACTTACCAAGATGATACGGTGTTACATACTGGAATTCGTAACAACATTTTTTTACCCCAACCACTCAAAATATATCGTAAAGAAATCGGAAACCAAACAATAAACCAACCATCAAAACATCATATTGGTATTACCATAGAATCCATGGAAATGCCTGGTTCATCTATTACAATATCATCACATACTCCTTTACCTCCTCGCGACGGTTTAGATATAGTTGTATTGGATCGTAAAGAAATGGGTGATTCAAACAATCGTACCAATCATCCTGGACAATGTCAATCATTTACCACGGGTGGTATTTGTATGGATCCTGCGACCAATGCCCGCCGACGTGTACGTACTAGTGGAATTATCAAACCCAACTATAGTACGACCATAGAACAATATTTGTATACACGTAACAAAACATTTCAACAAAATCAATTTCAATTTGTTCAAAGTGGGAATACTTCTTCACAGGCAGGTACAGCAGCCGCAGCAAACAATGTCTATGGTACTCAATGTTCACCATCATCATGGGCAATTTATGACATTTCTGGAACTTTATCTACTTGTTCCGGAACTACACGTCCATTTACACCCGTGTATTATAAACCCAACAATCCTCTTTTTGCACAACAAGGTGCAGTGGATTCAAGTACTCATATTTTACGTCGCAAATTTGACACGATTACCAACAACACTGCACAATACAAAAGAGTATATGGAAGTGCGGTTGCTAGTGCAATGGGTTATGGAATATCCGATTCAGTATATACTTTGAAACAAAAAATCGGTTTCCCTTTGAAAAAAACACCGGTAATTACCCCATATAAACCTAACAATAATTGCTGCTCATAAAGGAACCGTAGGTTCCTTTAAAACCTCCCTTTCAATACAATTAAATGTAAGAATATACAATATAATACAGTACAATGTGTCAAATTATTGAAACATTAAAGCAAGCATTGACCAACAATACATGTGCATTTCATTTGACCTCCAAAGAAGTATCTTTTATGAATGATATATTAAATGATCATCCTGAAATATTTGGTAAAATACAAGGTACCATAGAAGAAATTATTTCCGATGGAAAAGTAGATTTACACGATATACCCAAAATCGTATTGTTGATTTCACAAATTTATCACGAACATTTGCTTGGATATATCATACAAGATGTGGGTGTAATTAATATTTTGAAATTTACATTGGATTCCTTGTTAGATTCGGGTATGATTCCGGTTCCGGAATTTGCATTGACCATTGTGAAAGGCATCGTAGATATTAGTTTGGATTTGCTTAATAAGAGCGTTCATATACATCATATACAACCCGTCGTTACCAAGGAAGACAGTATACAAGTATCAGAATATCCAAAAATTGGTCAGAAGTATGGTTCTGCTGCTCCCAACATTTATATACAACGTCGTGCAAAATGTGGTTGCAACATAATGTAAAAAAATTGAAATGCGAAAAATATAAGAATGAACGGTAGTATATTATTAAACCATACAATCAACATCATGTGTATCAGAGACAATAACGAGTATTTTGTGGCGGATTCTATCAACGAGTTTGATATGATGATTTGTAATCAGCTCCACCGCGAGCGGTCCCTGTCGGACATGTCGGATTTGAGTGATGACCCCGTTATCACCCAAATGAATCAGGTAAAAGAAGAAGAAGAAGAAAAAGAAAATTGTTGTATTTGTTTTGAACCTATGAATCTCAAAAAAAATTATTGTGTAACCCCTTGTGGGCATGCCTTTTGTTTTATTTGTATTGTAAAAACCATGGCGAAACAAAATTCGTGTCCTTGTTGTCGTGCGTCGTTGTACCAAGAAGAACATATTCAGTCTGCGGTGATTGAAGAGTACGATGAAAATTCGGTTATGAATGAATCATTGTCAAGTAATTTGATTATTGAACAAGACCGAGTTCAACCGAATCACCAAAACGATTTGAATGAAATGTACCGAAATGTCCCACCACTTCAGTTCAATGATACAGAGGAAGAAAACGTCCGGTGGTTTGAATTCAGATTAAATCAACGTTCTCGCGTCAATCTTCTACATGAATTTGACGATGCCTCCACTACGTTCACGGCATCATCCCCTAATGCTACCGTTCTACGAACGTCCGCATTAGGGTCTAACGCGGCAAACATCCCCGAAAGAAACGGTGGTATGATGTCCGAAGATGGTTCCGTTCCCCCGTGGGTTCAGATTCCGGAACAAGGTCTCCCTCCTTACTATTATCGCGATAGAGCCGATGCATTGCGCATGCATATTTCACCCGACGATACCTTGTTGTCGGAAGTTTCTGACAATGAAATGGAAATTTCCACCGATGTTTCTGTGGAACTTCCTACCTATATTTCACAAAATTCTCAAGAATATGCGTTGGAACAATGGCCACCATTGACCGAAGTTGAGCCAGATTCTTTGGAAACAGATGAACCTAGTGAAGAAATAGACACATCTGTTATTCTACCCTCTTCTATGGACAATCACAATCAATTTGGAAACAGTTCCATTTTCATGATTCATTCCCGAATGAGACAAGAAGGATATACCATGTTGGATGTATTGATTATCACCTTGTTGATGATGTTTCCTCAAGAAATTCGTGAAGATTTACAAACGTATCAGTGTGCTCAAGGTTTGAAAACCATCATTCGTGATATGCAAAATGAAACAAAAGAAAAAATGCTGTTTGCGATGGAAGATAGAAACGTTATGTAGATAGTCGTTTAGTTAGTTATTTTGTGTAATATATAAAAAAAATCATATAAAATATATGCCTGATAACAGGTATATTTTTTTTGGTCAGATGGCAGAATGCCTTCAACAATTAAATTCAAAGGGTGCTTCGCACCCGGAGAATTTTGGTCAGAAGTTTATTTTGCAGTTTTCTTCACAGGTATGGATTTCTTTTTGGTAGACGAAGCACCACTACCCTTCAATGGTGTAAGCACATATTCAGCACCACGTTTGCTCACATAGATTTGATATTGGTTTTCAAATACATTCAATTCACGTAACCACATTTGTTCAATCGTGGTCTGATTCAATTCCTCTAGTTCTGCCATGGTCTCGGCACATTCTTTGCGTAATTTTTCCACATTTTCTGAAGATACCGAAACCATGGGCATTTTAATCAAATAGTCAAATGAAGCATCCACATGTGCCAAGCCGACCCCTACTAACATGGCTTCAATTTCAGCAGAAGATTTACGACGCAAATCTACGGTTCCGTTCAGCACATATTCAATGTATTTTGCCTTGTTAGACAATTTCATCAGGATGTTTTCCAATACAGAAATTTGGTAAATTTTGCGTTTAAAATAAGTAGCCAGTCGCACGGTAGCAAATGTATCCATAATTTCATGTATGTGATTGTATTTTTTCAATTTACACTGGTCGTCAAATAGATGCATGTTGGTGGTAGATACGGTAGTTGCCAATTTCAACAATTTCTCCAATCCATTGACACCGGGTTGTCCACCACTCATGGCTTCTAATTCAGCCACCCGACCTTTGGTAAAGGTCACCACAATGTCCACAATTTTTTCCGTGGAATTGGACACGAAATCTTTGATAGTTGGTGCTAAGCGTTTTCCCTGTTTATCTACACCACCGTCGGCCAAATTTTCCAATACGGTAATATAGGGCATGGTCCACGTACCTACGGGCAATTCTGTAATACGAATTTGGTCAGGGGTATCCAATCGTTCGTACACTCCCTTGATCAAGAATTTTTGTGTTTCATCTTCTACTGGATGTACTGTCCCACGGAAATTCTCATAATAGGGTACAAAGTTTGTATCTAGTGAAGACCCCATCAATTTATTGCGCAAATATTCTACCAATTTCATGGGATGAAACGAAGGAATGGAGGACGAGAATCCGGTACCGATGCCGGAAATTCCATTGACCAGAACCAAAGGTAAAATGGGCACATAATATTCGGGTTCAATGGAAGTACCATCTTCGTTCAAATAATGAAGTATAGGATCATCTTTTTCCGGAAACAAACATCGCGTCAATGGATTCAGTTGAGTAAAGATATATCTTTCGGATGCACTATCGTCTCCACCCTGCAATCTGGACCCGAATTGCCCGTGTGGTTCTAACAAGTTGATATTATTGGAACCTACATAATTTTGCGCCATTCCTACTACAGCACCGTTTAGACTCGCTTCACCATGATGATATTCACTATGTTCTGAAATATAACCGGTAAATTGTGCTACTTTGACTTCCGAAGTTAGACGACGTTTGAATGCACAGTACAAAATTTTACGCAAGGAAGTTTTCAATCCGTCTACCAAATTCGGAATACTACGTTCACAATCATATACACTGAAATGAATGAGTTCTTTGTCCACAAAATCGTCATAGGATACGTTGGTTTCACTAGTAATCATATGAATATTTTTATCGTATTGTTCCAACCACGTTTTGCGTTCGTCGGGACGTTTTTTGTTGAATATTTTGTCCACAACATCGTCACTGGTCAGGGAATGATAGGTAAAATCTACGATGCGTTTGTTGGCGAAATATTCTTTGAATTCTACCGCAGTAGATGTACCCAATCCTTTGAAATATTTGGTTGTCCATCCGTGAGGTTGTCCGTCAGGAAATCCACGTTTCCATGTTTCGTATTCACCTTCATGATAGAATATTTGACATTGTGCGCCTTTTTTCGCACGTAAAATCGGAGTATTCATGAATGAAATAAACCCATTCAAACGAAACAAAGAAGCCCATTCACTGTGAAACAAATTCACACACAAACCTTTGATATGGGATCCGTCCAAATCTTGATCTACCAATAACATGACTTTTCCATATCTCAAATTACGGTGTACATCTTCTAGTGTGGTATATTCACGACCGGTTTCCAATCCCAGAATTTTTTTCAAATCCGTAATTTCTTTGTTTTCTGAAATTTTTTTGATGGATTCTCCACGTACATTGAGTAATTTTCCCTTGAGAGGATAAATACCGTAATGATTGCGGTCCGTACTAGACAACCCACTCACAACACCCGACATGGCTGACAATCCCTCACATAGAATTAATACACAGTCTTTGGATTGAGCCGTTCCGGCATGGTTGGCGTCTATAAAATTCGCAATACCACGAATGGTTCGTGTCTTGGTACCGTCGGTTTTTTTCGCCGCTATATGACGTTCTTTGAGTTCGGTCAACGAACATGCCGCATCCATCACACCCATTTTGGCCACCTTTTCAATAAAGGAATCACTGACCGTACATGAAGAACCAAACCGATTAGAAGGGGTATTCATAAAATCTTTGGTTTGACTATCAAACGCCGGATTTTCAATATCACACCGCATAAACAACATGAGTTGTTCTTTGATCGTATTGGGATTCACAGTAATCTTTTTCTTTTTCTCAATATAAGCCGACAATTTACGTGTAATTTGTCCTAAAATATAATCCACATGTTTTCCACCTTTGTGTGTACAAATTCCGTTGACAAATGATATTTGTTCAAATTGATGAGTAGGTGACAAAGCCACTGCATATTCCCAACGTTCTGAATCGGCCTCATATACACGTTTTACACCACCGGTTGGAGCGCCACTTTCATCAGGTGATGATGAACCACTAGCATTCGTAGAAGAGGCAGTACGCGTCCCAGAAGGCGCAGACGCCCTCTGACCTAGATACAAATCCATATACTGTTGGAAATTACGCACAGGAATAACTTCACCGTTGAAACTAACTTTTATTTTTTTGTGATTGTGGTCGGTTACACCGGCAATATCACATACACGTTTGCGAAACAAAGAAATCATATCGGGTGTGAGTCCACCTGGAATTCCAAAACGCGCGTAATCCGGTTTGAAAGAAACACGTGTATATGGTTTGACGGATTTGACCGATTTGATAACAGGTTCACTCATTTGTTCCAAATTGTTGTGAAATTCTTGGGTATATTTCAGTCCACGAATATGGTCCACGGTTTCTACTTTTCCATAAGTAGACCAAATTAATACCAATTTGAATCCAAAACCATTCTTACCTCCGACAATTCGTTTTTCTTCTTGGTTATAATTGGTGGAAGTACGCAAATGTCCGAAAATCATTTCTGGAATCCATATTTGATATTCAGGATGTTTGGCCACATCAATACCATTGCCATCATTTTCCATCGTAATTGTGCCATCGTCCGAAATGGAAATATCAATGTAGGACACACAACGATGGTCAGGAACTGTGTTTGAAACTGATTTCTGTATCATACGAATGACATGATCGCGACAATTCACAATTCCTTCATCAAACAATTTGTAAAGCCCGGGTAAATATTCCATTTGTTTCAAAACTATTTTTTTGGAAGAATTCACGTCATCACTGTATGTCCACAAATTGGCATCAACTAATTCTACAGAACCAATGTAGGTGTCTGGATTTTCTAAAATATGTTGTTTGTCGGTTTTTTGTTGATACTGTTGGGCAAGAGCAGACGAAGCAACGGACGCGGAAGTTTTGGATGATTTAGTGGACATATTTGCAATAATGAACCGTAGACGAGAATGTATTATATGTTATATGGATTACAGACGTTGTTTTTAATCAATTTTTATCGGAACCGTAGGTTCCGGTAAAACCTCCCTTTTGTAGAAGGTTTCCTTGAAGGATTCTTGGTACATTAGTTCTATAGGATCTTATATTTCTATCTTGAAATATTCTTGGTAAAGTAGTTGTATATGATCTTATACATTTGATGTTCCAAGAATATTTGAAAGGGAAACCTTAGGAGGGCACCGCACGTAGTGTGGTGTCCTCGTTACTTGAGGGAGGTTTTACCGGAACCGTAGGTTCCGATAGATAAATATAGTGTTGATATATAGGGATTTTTGATACATCATATAACATTATATGTTCAGTTTATTTACAAATCAATCCAAATCAATTTATAATCCATATATAACTGGTGGAAATGACCCGACATCAACCAATGCACAAAAATATTCTCAAATAGTTCAAAACAGTCAAGGTAATGTTTTGTATCGTGGTGTTCCGAATCTTGCAAATACGTCTTATACTGCGACTAACCCCATATTTTCGGGAGATGTATTGATACAGGGTAACATTGATTTATACCCAAATTTGGGTACAGAAGCGAGTACTTCTGGATGGTTAAATGTAAATCAAAATGTAAACGTAAGTGAAACCATTTATACTAACAATATTTGTGTATCGGGTATTTTGCAATTGCAACCAGATGCATATTTTAGTACATTAAATATTGGTTCTCTAAATATTGTGTCTTACACCGCCAATATAGGTTACACAAATATACTCAATGTGAGTAAAAAAACCGCATATCCTGTGTTAGTCATGTTGGGTAATAGTACCATCACGCCTATGTTTTATTCCACGGATGTCGGTACAACATGGACAGAATGTTCTTTTATACCCAATAGAACTAATAATACGTATATTACTTTAGCACGCAGTGTTTTATTTAATGGACTGTATTGGATTTCAGTTGGATGTAATCTTACTTCTCAAAATACGAATGCTGCGTCTATTATGTATTCTGCTGATGCAATTACATGGAATCCGGTTGATAATCACAATTTATTCAGTAATACTGGTGGATATGGAATTGCTTGGGATGGAACTAGATGGATTGCGTGTGGCGATGGAGTCAATTCAAACAATGGAACGTGTTTAATTTCGTCTGTAGATGGTGTAATTTGGTCAGTCGCAGATACTTCTTCTTCCTTTTTATTTGGTACTGGATTTGCAAAATCCATCGTTTACAATAATAAAGTATGGGTGGTTGGTGGTGGAACTGCGGGTACAGTCACATTAATCAATTCCATAGATGGAAACACATGGAATAAAGTTGATGCAAATGGTGCACAATTGTTGAGTGGTGGTTGTACATGTGTTGCATGGAATGGTTCTTTATGGTTGGCTTGTGGTGGTTCTGTGAATTCATCCGAAAGCAATTTTGCGTATTCCTACGATGGTTTCAGTTGGATTTCCTATTCATCTTATTTGTTGATTGGACCCATCGTGGGAGTTCGTTGGAGTGATTTATTGAGTCAATGGATGGCGATTGGATCTAATGCTACTGGTAGTATTTTAGCTTTTTCCAACGATGGTATCAATTGGACGGACGTGAGTAGTATTCGTTCACATGTAACCTATCTTGTAGATATTTTGTGGGAAAGTAGTTCTAAATTATGGATTGCGACTGGTGTTCTTACATCCACAATTACTACCAATACTTATGTTATTAATGTATTGGTAACTTCACCCGATGGAAAAATATGGACTTCTTTATCTAATAACAATAGTATTAATGCGATGGTGAGTCAAATGACGTGTAATTCCATTGCAACCAGTTATTCAATCACTGGTATTTTAAATGTTGCTGGAAAAGCGTATTTTGCAGATAGTATGGAAATTATAAAAACATTGACAGTACAAGGAAATATTGATTCCGTTTCACAAAATACAGGAACACTCGTGGTTCAAGGTGGAGTGGGAATTCAACAAACCATGTATGTCGGAGGAGATGCGTTTGTAACTGGTAAAGTATGGTATAAAAACAATACGACTGATATTTCTTGGGTACAACTGGTTAATCAAAGTCAAACTGGGATATTCAATACACCCATTACCATAACATCCAAAAATAACCAATTTTCCGTAGATAACAATGCATTGTCTGTTTATGGTGGTATTGGTGTACAACATACAGTATTTATTGCAAGTACCAACAACAGTGTTGACACGAATTCGGGTGCAATTGTTGTCAAAGGAGGAGCCGGAATCGGGGGGAATGTCAACATAGGAAATAATTTGGGTGTAAATGGAATGATTACTTCAGCAAACATAACGACAACGGGTTCAATCGTTGCATCAGGAGAAATGGACATTTCCGGAAGTATAAACATTCAAAATATTGGAAACAATGCACTGTCGGTGGCAGGAGGTGCCAACATTACAAACAATGTAATCGTCGGTGGAAATATACAAATATATGGTACACAAAATAGTACGAATTATTTGTCAGGGGCTTTGACAGTAGTCGGTGGAATCGGTATTGGAGGACGTTCCAATTTGGACGGTGATGTGTATATTTCCAGTATTACTTCCGCTTCCAATACCGGCTCCGGTTCGTTGGTTGTCACAGGAGGAATCGGTATAGGACGCGAGATGTATGTGGGTGGGCTTGTTTATTTTCAAAATACCAAAGACAGTACTTCTACTGGAAATGGTTCATTAACCGTTGCAGGTGGTGTGGGTATTCAAAAATCTCTCAATGTGGGTGGAGGTTTGAATATGGGTGGAGGTTTAAATGTGGGTGGAGGTTTGAATGTGGGTTCAAATTCATTTTCTATTGTTAATGGAATTGTATCTATTAACTCTACCAATCTGAACGCATTACAAATTGCGGGTGGTATTGGAGTTGGTGGAACTGTAAATGTAACGGGTGATATTCATTTAACAGGTGGAAATATATACGGTTCAGTCGGTGGAACTACTACACAATTGACGAATTTTGATACATCGGTCAACAATATTTATTCTAATACATTTCAAAACCTTTCCGTTGGAAATTATAAAATGACGAACATAGAATCTCCATTATACAACCAATTGAGACTGTATTATCCATTGTCTACTGCAGCTTTGGTAGATTGTTCCTCGGGATTACCCAATACGAATGTATCATTTATCAACAATGGGGGATGTGTTTTACAAAAAAACGTTATTCCACCACCACCGGTGGGTTCGGCCAACAATTCCAATGGTGATGGTAATGGATACGCCTTGTATATTCCTACCACCTCCTCTTCGTTCATAACCAACGTCTATGTTCCCACTTCTCAAGGATTTACAATTTCATTTTGGTCCAATTATGTGTATTCTAATACGTTGGCAACACCACTAATTACTCTCTATGACAATTCAAACAACCATATCAAATTGAAAACATGCAACTCAACTACGGGACAAGGCAGACAGATGATTGATTTAAAGATGGGTAATTCCTACAATTTAAGTATTTGCGATGTCAGTACCAATACTTATCCCACTGGAGTGTGGGTATTCAACATGGTATCCGTATCTTTGACTGCTTCTTCCAGTACTGTATTTTGGCAATCTTACGGAATGAATGGTTCCAATTATCAAATAGCAACCACATTACCCATTGTATTTAATCCCACTTTGACACAGATGACTATTGGTAGTTATATTGTTAATGATTTGAGTTATATAACTACTATGGTTGATACTAGTGATTTAACATTAACCGACGTGAGTAATTATGTACTAATTGCGAATCCAAATACTCAGTATCAATTAACAGATATAAGTAAAACAATATTAACCGGAATTGATGGTGGAACGTTACCTAGTTTGAATAGTTTGCCAACATATATTAACCAAATCATAGATGTAAGTTATTATGTGTCAGTTAATAATGCAAAATCCTATATAGGTGATTTACAACAAAATAACCAAACAAACATAACATATTCCTTAATTGATGTAAGTTATCTTCAACAGGTTTACGTTATTGTAGATAGTAGTATAGCATACTGGATAGACATAAGTTCAAGTTATAAAATAGATAGTAGTATGGCGTACTGGATTGATATTAGTTCCGTAACAAAATATGTAAATGTGAGTATGCCGTATTGGATTGATATTAGTTCCGTAACAAAATATGTAATTGTGAGTATGCCGTACTGGATTGATATTAGTTCCGTAACAAAATATGTAAATGTGAGTATGCCGTACTGGATTGATATTAGTGCAGTAACAAAATATGTAAATGTGAGTATGCCGTATTGGATTGATATTAGTGCCGTAGGATATAAAGTAAATAGTACAATTCCATATATTTCTGATGTGAGCCAAGCCGTTTATTCCAATTTTAATTCAGACAGTATTCCAAATCCATATTATTCCATCATTGATACGTCCGGACTGATTATGGATTATAATTTTGATTATGGAACCAATTATAGTGTATATTTAAGCAATTCTTCACAAAATTACTATCCGTGTATTGATACATCCGGATTGATCATGTATTATAATTATGATTTTATGATAAATCCACAAAATATATTAATATCATCCATTATTGATGTGAGTGCCGTCACAAAATATGTGGATGTGAGTTTGAATTATTGGATAGATATTAGTGCGATTGATCATTATGTAATTGTAAGTACGGCATATGTTTCGGATATTAGTGCGATTGATCATTATGTAGATGTGAGTACAGCATATATTTCGGATATTAGTTATATTCATCATTATGTAGATGTGAGTACAGCATATATTTCGGATATTAGTTATATTCATCATTATGTAGATGTGAGTACAGCATATATTTCGGATATTAGTTATATTCATCATTATGTAGATGTGAGTTTGACCTATTGGATAGATATTAGTTATATTGATCATTATACAGATGTTAGTTTAGTCGTACAAAATACATACGGATGGATAATTGTGAGTGCATATCAAGTGACAAAAAAAACATATTCTTACAATATAAACATTTATCAACTACAAAATCAGCAAATATATCAGTTACCCTATGTAAAAATACCAAAAATAACAACTTTATACGATATTAGTAGCAATTATGCAGCAACCAATCCTTTTTATCTAAGTGATTTGCGTATTTACAGTACAGACATATCCAATACACTAACCGATTGGTTTTGTAATATTCAAAACGGGCAATTAGTAGGTAGTACGTTTGACAATAACAATGGTGGATTGGTAAATTCTTACGGTGTTAATGCGATTGGTTCCATCAATTCCGCAGTAATGAATACAGGAATTATAACTGCATCCACTGTAACGGCTTCTAATGTAAACATTAGCGGCAATTTGATAGTGAACGGCACAAACGTTGTTAGTAGTACCAATCCTACTGGAAGTATAATTGCATTCGCCGGAACCATAGACCCTCTTGATTGGGTAATATGTGACGGATTAGTCCGAACGAACAATAGTGATGGAAAATACAATGGAGTAGCTTCTATGGGCATTGGTTTTGGTGGTTCAGGAATTTCAAATTATACACCTCCGAACATGATTATTCAAGAATTGACAATTTCTAGTAGACCAATTTCATGGATTTTAAAACTCTAATAAAGGAACCGTAGGTTCCTTTAAAACCTCCCTTTCAATTAGAAATTTTTAATTAGTCAGATAGAGTTTGTATAAAATTAGAATATTATATATTATATAGGATGCCGTATTCCATTCGTAAAATGCCGCGTCGGTCTTGTTTCCGTTTGTACAATACCAAGAACAAACGAATCTTTTCCAAATGTACTACTAGAAAACGTGCTCAGAGTCAATTACGCCTGTTAAATGCACTCAAGTATAACAAAACGTTTACACCTAGAAAAAGAACATAGAACATAGAATACAAAATATACATACAGAATGGGGTGTGATTATTACATTGATATATACGTAAAAATTGAACATACACAAGGTACTTGTTACATAAAATTACCTTGTGTTCGTGGGTATTATTGTGATTGTGCTTGGGGTATTTATGAAGAAAATGAAGATGAACAGCCGTATTGGCACACCAAAGAAGGAAAAGAATTACGTAAAAAAGTTGAAAATTTTATGTTAACTCCGCGTCCGAATGTAATTATTTATTCAGAGAAACAATATAAATCCGATTTTTTACGAGAAAAATATGAACCATTGATAGTAAAAAAAATAAAAGAAACCAAGCGTGTGATTATGCGTTATGAAGATAGTGGAAAATTACGTAGTTTGGATGATATTATCACCGTTACAAAATTTGAAGTAAGATATGACCCTGGTCATGATGATGATGAGGAAGTATTGGAACCTACGACTTTTTGACCAAAGGGTAAAAAACCCAGTAAAACTATATAGTATCAAGCAGATATGTACTATATCTTTCATTCATGTCAAAAAAAGGTACCAAGACATCAAAAACATCAAAAACATCAAAAACATTGTCCTGGACTCCGTCTGAAGAACAACAACATATATGTGATTGTATCAAACAAGGACACAATGTTGCGGTAGATGCTTGTGCCGGCTCCGGAAAATCCACCACAATTTTGTCAGTGGCTCATACGGTTCCGACCAAGAAAATACTACAAATTACTTACAATGCTTCATTACGTAAAGAGTTCAAAGAAAAGGTGACGGAATATGGTATTAAAAATATTGATGTCCATACCTACCATAGTCTGGCCGTCCAATATTTTTCATCAGATGCACATACAGATGCCGGTATTAGAAAAGTATTATATCATAATTTAATACGTCCAGAAATCACGGATGTTCCGACTTATGATGTGATTGTATTGGATGAAGCCCAAGATATGTCACATCTCTACTACCGTTTTGTACTGTATTTTATGGGATTTTGTTCAAAAAAACGACGAAAATTCCAACTACTAATTTTGGGTGATTATATGCAAGGATTGTATGAATTTAAGGGTGCAGATATCCGGTTTTTAACTATGGCATCAGAAATATGGTCTACTTGTTCTTTTCTGAAAACGCCTCATTTTGAATTATGCAATTTACGTACTTCGTATCGTATTACCAAGCCCATGGCGGCTTTTGTGAACAACGTTATGTTAGGATGTGGTCAGAGGGACGAAGCCCTTCAACAACTAACTTCAAAGGGTGCTTCGCACCCGGAGAAGTTTGGTCAGAGGGACGAAGCCCTTCAACAACTAACTTCAAAGGGTGCTTCGCACCCGGAGAAGTTTGGTCAGAGGGCGGAAACGCCTTCAAGTAATGATGATTCTATGAGATTATGTGCGATACGGGATGGTGTTCCCGTAACCTATTTGCGTAATTCACGTGCCAATTTGGAACGTATTGTGGTATATCATATACTCAAAATATTGGAAGAAGGCGATTTACCCGAAGATATTTTCGTACTGAGTGCATCTGTCAAGGGAATCAACAGTAACGTACGAAAAATGGAAAATGCCTTGGTAGAACGCGGTATTCCTTGTCATATTCCTATGTTAGAAAATGACAAAATGGATGAAAGGGTGATTCGTGGTAAAGTCGTGTTTTCCACATTTCATACGGTCAAAGGTCGTCAACGAAAATATGTAATTGTGGTGGGCTTTGACCAATCGTATTTTGCCTATTTTGCCAAGAATATTCCCATAGATCAATGTCCCAATACTCTCTATGTAGCATGTACACGTGCAACACATCGTATGATTTTACTGGAAAACAATGACCGTTCCACGGATCAACCTTTGCGATTTCTGACTATGGATCATTATGAATTACGTGACCAAGAATACATTGATTTTAAAGGACAACCTCAGACGTTATTTTATGAAAAAGAACCGGAAATGTCTTCGTCCATCGTAGCCAAACCGAACATTCATTATGTGACACCGACGGATCTGATCAAATTTGTGCCCGAACACGTTTTAGAAATGATCACACCCTGGGTAGAAGATATGTTTGTAAATGTATCGGATGAGATGCCGAACATAGAAATGGCGAGTGTGGTGTATTGCAAAAAAACGGGATTGTACGAAGATGTGGCGGATTTGAACGGAATTGCACTGCCGTGTTTGTTTTGGGACCGAATCAAAACAAAGGGACATATAGATAGTGGATGTGACGATACATCTACCCTGTATACACTAATTGGAAGTATGTTGGCAGACATGAAATCCAACGAACATGTATTTTTAAAACGCAAGTACCAAGAAATAGATAAAGACGCATGTAGTAGTGCGGCGGATTATCTTTACATGGCCAATTTATACGTGGCAGTTCAAGAAAAATTGTATTTTAAAATGACTCAAATATCCAAAGATGAATACGATTGGTTACCTGAAGATGTGGTAGAATCGTGTATCCGACGATTGGAAAAAGTGGTTGCATGTGAACCGGTACTTGCTCACGAACATGTATTAATACATCATAAAATGGAAGAGGAACATGCTCAGATAGATTCTATTTTGAATCCTTATTTTGATAAGTTTGGTCAGGGGGCAGAGTGCCCTCAAAACAGAGAACGCTATCGTTTTTCAGCACGTTTGGACATGATTACTGAAACGACTGTATGGGAAATCAAATGTACACAACAATTGACGTTTGACCATCGTTTACAAGTATTGATCTATGCATGGTTATGGCGTCTTGTTCCTGGTTTTGATTCAGATCAGAGGGCGTTTACGCCTTCTGGTAAGAAAATAAAAATATTCAACATTAAAAGTGGTGAAATATTGGAACTTCGGGCAACTACGGAAGAACTGACACGTGTAATGGTTGAATTGTTGCGTGGAAAGTATTCAAAACCTCCGGTTTTATCCGATACAGAATTTATGGATCAAGTAAAGGAACCTACGAATTTAAAGCATCCATTATAACTAGGAAGTTCAAATTGGTTCTATATGATATTATAGAACCAACAAACCAAGAATGATGCCTCCACTACGTTCACGGCATCATCCCCTAATGCTACCGTTCTACGAACGTCCGCATTAGGGTCTTATTCAAAGAAACTTTATGATGTCACTGAACGAAGTGAGTTGACCTCGTTTCTTGGGAGAGGACCTACTGGAACCTACGGTTCCAATCGTATATGGTTGTAACATTGTTATGATATTTAAAAGTGTACCAGTAATTAATGACATGGATGATTTGGTTTGTACCATGTTTAACACGGATTGTAACATATATACGATTTTTGTAGAAATGGGTATGTTCGTGGCTATCACATAATTGATTGCAGTTCGTATTTGATATAATATATAAAAATTTGGTTTTTTAGACTGAATCGCATGTATAATATTATATATCATTCCAATTATATTTTGTGCTTGAATAATAATTTTTGTACTTGGACTTGGAACTGGAATCGGACTCGGAATAGGTATCGGAACTAATACAGGTACAGGTGCAGGCACAAATGGTAATACATTCGCTTCAAATTGTCCAATGACATTTCCTGGTGGAAATGTGTTCATGGTAATAATCGTTTTCGTAGTGGTGGGGTCTATGTCAAGAGCAATTCCGTAATCAGTACTGGTAAGCCATACCAAACATGTAAAATGTCCAGTTGCATCCGAATATCCCGGGTTTTTAAAATCATATAGACTGATTTCATTGTACCAATTGTCTACGGATTTTTTGAGTAATGTCATTTTATCTGTTCCATATCCTTGAAAATACGCCAAATTCTCACCATACAATGGAGTATGACTATGTTCAAATAAATTATCGGTTAACAAATGATTAGACCATTGTTGTGAAAAATCTGCCAACGTTTGGTTCCAAACCAGAGGTGGTGCTTGGTTTTTTGCACGATAGGTATTAATATATAATGTAATTTCTGTAATTTCATCGGTGGTTAATGACATAATAGACATAAAAAATAATTTTTATATTTTTTGTATTTATATTAAATGTATTATATAAAATATGAACGCACTTGGAGTAATGTAATAATGTAATTACAAATCATACAAAATCCATCATTCACAATGTTTGTATAAGACCCTAATGCGGACGTCATGAGTCCTCGGCAAGCTCTGCTTGCCAGGACTCCGTTGTTGCAAGCTTCGCCAAGTAATTCGCAATGCGAATTACCGGTTGCCACCTTCGGTTGCCACCTTCGGTTGCCACCTTCGGTTGCCACCTTCGGTTGCCACCTTCGGTTGCCACCTTCGGTGGCGTACTTGCTGATCGTAGAACGGTAGCATTAGGGTCCGCGCCCTTCGTTCCGTATGGGCGCAACCTTGACCGACCGTAGGTCGGTCGTAGGGATGATGCCGTGGTTGGCGAAGCCAGAGTAGTGGAGGCATCACATCGTTGTCCGAATTTCTATAATAAATAATTATCATATTTGTAAACGGCTAGGTGTGCGACATGCACGTTGAGGACGTTCATGTCGTTCAGGAATTGGTTCATCCAAATAAGAATAACAACCATTTCCTGTTGCACGTTTGTTGGCGCGCCAACAACGACTGGATTCATCAAAATCAAATTGAACTTTGTTTTGTTTCGGTTGATAAGAAACCGATAATGGTGAAACACGCATCATATATCTATGATTTCTAGTCTCTTTCCAAACTTCTCCAGTGAAGTTAGTTGTATTAGGGTCAGCGAGCGGAGCTCGCAACCTTGAACCACCTTCGGTGGTTCTGAGGGAAGGCGTTTTGCTACGTGTTTGAATGGTTGTCATTAATACGAATCCGAGGGTGTATTTTCAAATGATTATATATATTATTTGAAATCAATTTTTTATATCTGAATTGATAATATAATGAAAAAAAAAACAATATATGTGTGTCTTATTTTTATTTGTATTGTATTGATATTGATGTTATGGATTATGATGAATTTTTCACCGTCTATTTCACGTGAAAATATGATATCAGACAATCTAGGAGAAGGTATTGTAATGGCCGATATTCCTGTTCCAACATCTGATGCCTACACAATGTTCACGGCATCATCCCCTAATCCGTCTACCAGTACACACGCGATTTCTTCCTTAGGATCAATGATTAATTCTTGTTTTGACAACCATACGGGAAATATGACATCCGAATGTCAAGACCAAATCAATGGTATTGCTTCTTCAATAACAAAATTTAAAAAATCAGATATAACTGATGGAATATCTTCATTATCTTCGCATTTATCATAAATAAAGGAACCTACGGTTCCTTTACACCTTTCGGCATTGAAAATGCCGAAAGTAACGTTGCCTTTTAACTCATTTATCGCCGACAAGTCGGCGTTATAAATGAGAAAAGGTGTAAAACCTACATCATAAGGTTTATATATAATATCAAATTGGTTGTATAAGATCCTATATAACCAATTTACCAAGAATCTTTGAAAGAAATCTTATGAGGGAGGTTTTAAAGGAACCGTAGGTTCCTTTATCCTGAGCACATTTCACATATTTCTTCTTCATCTTCTTGTTGTGTTTGTGCCTTTTCAGGTTCTATGGTAAATTGTTGAGCCGCATGGCGTGCTCGTCTTCGCAAATAATAAATACCAGTTTTCAGACCTTTGGACCAACTATAGAAATGCATACTGGTCAATGTATTATAAGTAGGTTCTTCCAACCATAAATTTAAACTCTGACTTTGACATACATACACACCACGTTCAGCGGCCATATCAATCAAGGTACGCATCGGAATCTCCCATACAGTCTTGTATTTTTCCCGAATTTCTTCCGGAATAATATCAATACTCTGAATACTACCATTGTTTGCCACAATATGATTCTTGATTTTTTCATTCCATAATCCCATAGAAATCAAATCCTTCATCAAATATTTGTTAGTAACAATGAATTCTCCTGCCAATGTACGACGGGAATAAATGTTACTCGTAATCGGTTCTATACATTCATTGTAGCCGAGAATTTGGGAAGTAGATGCCGTAGGCATGGGTGCTAGTAACAATGAATTGCGTAATCCGTGGATTTGAATCTCCTTTTTTAGACTGGTCCAGTCGTAACGATACGGTGAACTGGGATCCTTCGGGTCTACACGTAGAGGCTCGGTATGATCCCATAGATCAAATTGTAGTAATCCTTGGGAGGTAGGAGAACCCGGAAAGGTTTCGTAGGCACCCTCTTTTTGTGCAATAGCACATGATTCGGTCAAAGACCCGTGGTACATGGTCTCAAAGATTTCTTGGTTCAATCTTCGTGATTCCGGTGAACCAAAGGTATAACCCATCATCATAAAAGTATCCGCTAATCCTTGTACTCCGATACCAATGGGTCTATGGCGTTTGTTACTTCGTTCTGTTTTTTCGGTAGGATAATAATTGATATCTATGATACGATTCAAATTGTAAGTCGCCATTCTGGCAATATGATGTAATTTTTCAAAATCATACGTAGGTGGGTTTACACCTGATGGATCTATGACCACAAATGCAGGCAAAGCAATACTACACAAATTACACACGGATGTTTCATTTTCGTCACTATACTCTATAATTTCGCTGCATTGTGACGTATAAATACCGTTGAAAATTCCTGCATGTTTCTTTGGTTCCGTAAAACAATAGGTGTCATCATATCGTCCATTGTCCACTACTTTCGTAATTATTTGATTGTTTTTGATGTCACAAAATGTGGGAGACAAACATGGGGCAATGAGGTCGCCTTCTTGCAATTGTTGTGCTTCAACAATATTAATTTGGTCATTATCCGTCAGAATATAAAATTTATGATAAGGAGTACAATGCAATACATTGTTCGCACTCGTATGTACTTCTATCAATGGTTGCATTTCACCCGTCTGAACTATTTCAACTTCACTATATTCGGTTCCGTTCCATACATTCACATGTTTTCCACACTGTGTATATATAGGTACAAATAAAGGGGCATCATTCTTTTCAATTAAAATCAATGTTTCAGGAGCAACGCATAAATTGGAGCTTTTAATTGTGCCCAAATTCTGTTGATTGGATTTGCGATTCGCCGCATCTTTGAATACCAAATAAGGTGTACCCGTTTCCATCTGAGCATCCAAGATTTTAAACCATAAATCA
>Ga0209777_10001104_pt1 | contig 40772 bp, 29 predicted proteins | sample FrelakmetHBP12HB_FD_187147 | JGI IMG/M metagenome (GOLD analysis project Ga0209777, IMG submission 187147) | Freshwater lake sediment microbial communities from the University of Notre Dame, USA, for methane emissions studies -HBP12 HB (SPAdes)... | ecosystem: Environmental > Aquatic >...
GCTGTATGCAGAGCCGGAGGTTATTGTGATGTTAGAAGGCGCTGTCGAGAAGATCGGCTTAGCGTTAGGGATGATGATGGTGATTGTCGCGCCAACTGTGGCTGGCGTCGAGTAGTTATCCGATCCCACCAACCTCAAGTTACAGGCGGCCTGCGGTTGCACAGCAATGAACCCGAGGGTGCAGTTGACCGGCTTTGCTCCCGTGCCAGTGTATGTAAACGTCATTCCAGTGCAGCTATTGGACCCTACGGAGCAGGTCAACGTCTGACCGCTATCTGGATCGCTCAATACGCCGTTAACCGCGTTGTATACCGAACCTGACGTTATTGTGATGTTAGAAGGCGCTGTTGAGAAGGTCGGAGGAACATTGGGCGATATTGTGATCGTGATTGTCTGGCCAACCGACAATGCCGGACTGCCATTGTCGGCAACCTGAATTCGCAAGTTGCAAGTTTGTGTAGAGAATGGAGCAGTGAAGCCTACGGTGCAAGTGACCGGCGATGCACTGGAGCCACTGACCATCGGACCTGCAATAAATCCGGAGCAACTTGTGCCGTTAGATGAGCAGGTCAATGTCTGGCCCGCATCGGGGTCGGTAGCCACCCCGTCTGGTGTGCTAATCGCCTGGCCCGTGGCCGCACCGATATGACCTGGCGCAGTGTTCCAAACCGGCTTGTTGTTCTTCGTTGTAATTATGATGGTCGCGCCAACTGTGGCTGCCGGAGAATAATTGTCGGCGCCTATAATTCTCAGGTTGCAAACTTCGGCAGACGCGGGGGCAGCAAAGCTGATATTGCAATTAAGCGGCTTCATGCCGGAACCGCTGACAACCGGGGAGAACGAGCAGTTAGTCCCATTGGACGCGCACGATAAAGTCTGTCCGCTGTCCGGATCGGTTACCACGCCTTTTGTCTGGTTATAAACAGAGCCGGAGGTTAGTGTGATATTAGAAGGAGCTGTCTGCCATGTCGGCGCCCTGTTGGGCACAATGATCGTTATCATCGAGCCAATTGACATGGCCGCGTTTCCGTTATCCGTAACCGCAAGCCTCAAGTTACAACTGCCAGGAATGCCAGCTGTAAATTTGACGTTGCAGTTGACAGGAGAAGTGCTTGAACCACTCACCGTTACGGTAAAGCTGCAACTCGTCAAACCTGAGCAAGTCAGGGCTTGGCTTGTGTCAAGATCCTGCCCCACACCGTCCGTCGCGTTATAAGCAGATCCGCTTGTGATGGTGATGTTGGAAGGTGCAGTAGACCATGTTGGTATATGGTTGTTTATAGTGATTGGAATTGTCGCGCCAACAGACATAGCCGGTGAGCCATTGTCCGTAGCCGTAATACGAAGATTGCATGTTTTTGCCGGGACGGACGCAGTGAAGTTAACGTTGCAATTCGCGGGCAGGCCGGTTCCGGTCACCGTAATAGTAAATCCGCACGAGGTGCCATTGTTCGAGCAGGTCAGGGTTTGACCTGTATCAACGTCTGTTGCTATACCGTTGGTCTGATTATAGGTTGAGCCACCTGTTATCGTGATGTTAGAAGGCGCAGAAGACCATGTTGGATAATGGTTCTTAACGGTGATCGAGATCGTCTGGCCAACAGATAACGCAGATGTGGAGCTGTCAGCAGCCATCACCCTTAAATTGCATGTCTGAGCTGGCGTCGGCGCCGTGAAGCTCACGTTGCAGTTGACAAGCGATGAACCGGAACCGCTTACGATAATAGAAAAACCGCACGATGTGCCATTATTAGAGCAAGTCAGGCTCTGGCCCGTATCAAGGTCTGTCGCTACTCCGTTGGTCTTATTGTAGACAGATCCGCCGATGATCGTGATATTAGAGGGCGTTGTTGACCATGTTGGCGCATGGTCATTTATAGTGATGGAAATCGTAGAGCCAACCGACATCGCCGGTGAGCCATTGTCCGTCGCCTTAATCCTGAAATTGCACGTCTGGGCGGGTACTGGCGCAGTGAAGCTGACACTGCATGACCGTGGAGAGGCTCCCGATCCACTTACCGTAATGGCAAACCCGCACGACGTACCGTTTTTCGAACAGATCAGAGTCTGACCCGTATCGAGGTCAGTCGCTACGCCATTAGTCTGGTTGTATGAAGACCCACCAGTGATCGTGATGTTAGACGGCGCAGTAGACCATGTTGGCGTATGGTTATTTATTGTGATTGAAATCGTCGAGCCGACTGAAAGTGCGGGAGTGCCGTTATCTGCGCCTACTACTCTCAAGTTGCAGGTTTGGGCGGGCACGGTTGTTGTGAAGTTGACGTTGCAGTTGACCGGCTTTGCGCCTGTCCCACTGACAGCGGGAGTAAACCCGACGCAACTAGTGCCACCGGACGAGCAGGTCAGCGTTTGGTTAGTGTCCAAATCGGTCAGGACACCGTCCGTCGTGTTGTATGTAGACCCACCAGTAATAGTGATGTTAGAAGGTGTCGTTGACCAGGTTGGCTTCCTGTTGGGCACGGTGATTGTGATCGTCGAGCCAATGGAAGCCGCCGGGGAGCCGTTGTCCGTCACAGTGACACGCAGGTTGCAGGTCTGCGGCGCCCCAGCTGTAAAGCTGACGTTGCAGTTCACCGGTAAGCCGGAACCGGTTACCGTTGGGGTGAAGGCGCAACTTGTGCCGTTCGATGAACAAGTCAATGTCTGCCCAGTATCTTGGTCAGCCGCGACTCCATCTGTCTGGTTGTATGTAGAGCCACTTGTGATCGTGATGTTTGTCGGCGCTGTTGACCATGTCGGCTTATGGTTCCTTATGGTGATCGTAATCGTCGCGCTAACTGACAAAGCCGGGGCGCCGTTGTCAGTAACCGCAATTCGCAGATTGCAGGTTCCTGCCGGTACTGGCGCTGTGAAATTAACCTTGCAATTAACGGGTGATGAACCAGACCCGCTTACTACAATTGTGAAACCGCAGGATGTTGCGTTGTTCGAGCAGGTCAGTGTCTGGGAAGTGTCAAGGTCAGTAGCCGTGCCATCGGTTTGGTTGTATACAGACCCACCCGTGATCGAGATAGCTGTCGGGGCCGTTGACCATGTTGGTGCATGGTCATTTATAGTGATGGAAATCGTAGAGCCAACCGACATAGCAGGTGAGCCGTTATCGGTAGCCGTAATCCTCAAATTGCATGTCTGGGCGGGTAGTGGCGCAGTGAAGCTGACATTGCATGACCGTGGAGAGGCTCCCGATCCGTTCACGGTAATGGCAAACCCGCACGACGTACCGTTGTTAGAGCATGTCAGCGTTTGGCCCGTGTCCGGATCGGTCAGTACGCCGTCGGTCTGGTTGTATGCAGACCCACCGGTGATCGTGATGTTGGAAGGCACTGTTGACCATGTCGGAGCATGGTTCTTTATTGTGATCGAAATGGTGGCGCCTACCGTCGCAGGAGTCGTGTAGCTGTCGGCTCCCATCACTCTTACGTTGCATGACTGGGCAGGCACTGGCGCTGTGAACTGAATGTTGCAGTTAACTGGCTTGGCACCGCTGCCGGTCACCGTAACAGTAAATCCACACGATGTGCCATTATTCGAGCAAGTCAGGGTTTGGCCAGTGTCCGAATCGGTCAGGATAGCATTGGTCTGGTTATACGTAGACCCGCCCGTTATTATGATATTGATAGGTGAAGTTGAGAAGATTGGCTTCCGGTTCGGCACGGTAATGGTGATCGTAGAGCCAATCGACATTGTCGGACTACCATCGTCTGCAACTGAAACTCTCAGGCTACAAACTTGGGGTATACCGGCAGTAAATTGGACGTTACAGTTGACTGGCTTAGCACTGGAGCCAGTTATTGTGGGAGTAAAACCGATGCAACTGGTGCCTCCAGAAGAGCAGGTCAACGTCTCGCCGCTGTCCGGGTCAGTCAGCACACCGTTCGTTTGGTTGTAAACCGAGCCTGAGGTTATTGTGATGTTGCTCGGCATGGTAGACCAAATTGGCGCCCTATTAGGTACAGTGATCGTGATCGTCTGGCCAACTGAGAAGGCCGGTGAGCCGTTATCAGTCGCTGTAATACGCAAGTTGCATGTTTGTGGAGTTCCTGCTGTAAAATTGACGTTGCAATTCGCGGGCAGGCCAAGACCGCTCACTGTTGGGGTGAACCCGATACAGCTTGTTCCATCTGAAGAGCAGGTCAATGTCTGTCCCGCGTCCAGGTCTGTCGCAGCTCCGTCATTCTGATTGTATGTAGACCCACTGTAGATCGTGATTACACTCGGAGCAGTCTGCCATATCGGTACATGGTTCTTTACCGTTATGGAAATGGTGGCACCAACCGTCGCAGGAGTCGTGCAGTTGTCGGTGCCCATCACTCTCACGTAGCAAGTCTGTGCAGGCACCGGCACTGTAAAGGCAATGTTGCAGCTCACAGGCTTCGCGCCGCTACCGGTTATCGTGACTGAGAATCCGCACGATATGCCGTTGCTAGAGCAGGCCATTGTCTGACCACTGTCTGGATCGGACAGGACACCGTTGGTCTGGTTATATACAGACCCGCCGGTTATTGTGATATTGGTAGGTGAATTTGAGAAGATTGGAGCTCTGTTAGGTACAGTGATCGTGATCGTCTGGCCAACTGATAAAGCGGGTGTTCCGTTATCCGTTGCCGTAATTCTCAAGACGCAACTCTGCGGCGCTCCAGCCGCAAAGTTAACATTGCAGGCCTGTGGAGATAGGCCGGAGCCAGAAACCACCGGAGTGAATCCAACGCAGCTTGTCCCATTCGAAGAGCAGGTCAATGTCTGCCCGGTGTCCAGGTCAGTCGCAATTCCGTCTGTCTGGTTGTACGTAGAGCCGCTTGTGATGTTTATGTTAGAAGGCGCTGTCTGCCATGTCGGGGCATTTGGATAAACAATTATTGAGATAGTAGTGGTTTCCCCTGCAGTTATGGTGACATTTGTCGTATTTCCCGAATAAAGTAAGTTGTTATCCTTGTCCCTTATTTTCACGTCCACTTTTCTACCGTTGCCTGCTGGAATGCCGGTGAGTTCAGCATATTGGAATGAATAATCATAGGGGCCAAAGGACATGGGTTGCATGTCCGTGGCGCTCACAGTGAATGAAATATTATCGCACACGGGGCAGGATGCATCGCCGAGGGCCAAGGTTATGAAGTTCGGCTCCCTAGTGATTAACCCGGACGATTGGGGCTGGCCCACAAAAGCGATATTCACCTCCAGGGCGCCGGTTTTCAAATTGCCCGTGTTCTGCTTTTCGTCCCCGGATTTGCTCGCGCAAGACATTAGAAGAGCGTACAGGAGAAGCGCAACCATTACATTAAAATGGATAGCTTTTTTCATGTTCCTTCTCTTTACTCATGGCCAGTGTACGCCAATTGTTCCTGTATTAGTTGGGGCCTCTGCTGTGCCGCCGCCATGGCTTCCTCCCGCCAGCGCCGCAGCCGCTCCTCCCGCCACAACAACTCCAACCACCGAATAAAACCACCATGCCTTGTACCACTTCTTTTTCTCTTTTTTGAGGAAAAATGGCAGGTCTATACTGGCCCCAGGTGATACGTTTACTGTCTGCTCTTCAGGCTTATAGCCCCGCGCCGAGACCGTGATTTTGTGCTGGCCCGGTTTGACCTGAAAATTTGATAACGGCGCCTGGCCCACTCGTTCGCCATCAACAAAAACGACCGCTTTTTTAGTCGAGGATTTGATATTCAGATTACCAGGCTTGCGCGGCATCCCGGCCAGCTCGAAGGCAATGTTTTCGGCGGCCATACTCAACGCCGTTCCCTCGCACAGGCACATCTGGGAAGACGCCTTCACGATCTCCGCACGCGCCACGTCGGTCATCTGGGCGGAAAGCTGGCACTGGCTCGGCCCCAGCTTCGTCACCGCGCCCGTCACAATGAATTGTGCGCTTAAAAGCTGCCCCGCCTTTACCGCGCAACTCTCGTCAAAACAGCCCGACTGACCCTGCGCCACCTCGGACATGATGACCTCTATGTTGCCGCGATCAATAAGCGAGTACTTTCCGGTGGCCATGAGCGTCTCGCGAATCTTGTCCGAAATGGCCCTTGACCAGTTGGCGGCCATGCCTTCGTCCAATTTGAAGTCCATTACGGCAAGATATGGCTTGTGTTCCGTCGCCGGAGTGGCTAGCGGTGATGCGGCTGGCTGCTGGACTGCCGTCGGCGGGGCAGCCGGAGGCGCAGCATCCGGCGACGGCGCAGATTGTTCAGCGGGGAGCGGAAGGGTTGAAAAAAAGATTACAAACGTAAGTGAAAGGGCCAGAATTTTTTTCATCTAAGGATTCCCCCTTTATATCTATTACTTTGGTCTTTCTGTGGCATATTGTAATGATACGAGCAAGCGCCTAAAAAAACAGGGTCTGTTGGATGACGGTGAACAATTCCCTCAAATGGTTTTTCGTCTTATTGCGTCTTTTCGATTCTTTCTGTTGCGAAAGAGAATAGACTTATGGCGTGATAGTAGTCAAGTTTGCCGGCAAGGTGCTTTATCAGGGGTAAAATGGGTGCCTGTCTTGGTGGCCGGATTTCTTTCCGCGCTGTATAACGCTGGATGGGGGATTAAACCTGACTATATATGTTAGAATTAATGGAATTATTGGAGGGTTCTGTACATGGGGCAAGTTATTGAAACGCAAAGAAAAGCCTGAAAATCAGGCAAATATAATAAGACATAGGGTAGCCCTTCTAATCCGCAGGTCGAGTGTTCGAGTCACTCTAGGCGCGCTTGTATGTATCTGTTTTTATTGATGAATTTTTGGAGGCTGGAGTAGACTGTGCAATTTTTTCGCTCTCGCGCTACAGTTATGCTGCAGCTGACAAGCTCTCAACAGCGTCTTTTATATCTTTCTGTTCAATTGCTTGTGTCGCCCTTGCAATAAAGGAGGTTTGAAGTGGAAAAGGATGTTTACGCAAGACTGCGGGAGTTCCTGGATAAGATGCCCGGTGGGTATCCGGCGACGTCGAGCCGTGTGGAGATCAAGCTGTTGAAAAAGCTTTTCACGCCGGAGCAGGCGGAGATAACCATGCAGCTCAAGCCTTTTCCGGAACCTCTGGAAGTGATAGCGGCGCGACTTGGGATGAACGAGGCGGAAGCCAAGGAAAAGCTTGAGAAGATGTCCAATGAAGGGCTTATCATGGGGCCGAAGCTGGGTGGCAAATTGCATTATCTAGCCCTTTCTTTTGTCGTGGGGATTTACGAGTTTCACATGAACAGCATTGACAGGGAGCTTGCGGAACTGTTTGAAGAATACCTGCCAAACCTCGGATTGGTGTGGGCAACTACAAAGACAAAACAGCTGCGGATTGTGCCGGTCGGCTCCGCCGTGGAGTCGGTCCCTTCGGTCGCCGCTTATGATCGGGTGAGAGAAATGGTTAAGAAACAGACAATGGCGAGCGTTGCCCAATGCATCTGCCGGAAGGAAAGGGCTTTGCTTGATCACCCGTGCGAGAGGAAGACGAGCGAGATATGTCTTCAATTCGGCATGGCAGCGCAGTACAGCGTTGAAAAAGGCTTGTCAAGGGAGATCAGCGTCAGCGAGGCGCTCAGGCTGCTTGATGTGGCGGAGGACGAGGCGCTTGTGCTATCTCCCGCCAATACCCAGGACCTTTTGAATATATGTTGCTGTTGCGGTTGTTGTTGCGGGCTTTTACGCGGTCTGAAAATGATGCCCAACCCGGGGGATTTCGTTCAAAGCGCCTACCAAGCCTCGATTGACCCCGATCTTTGTTCAGGCTGCGAATCCTGCCTTGACCGTTGCCAGGTGGACGCAATCAAGGAAGACGGGGACATCATGAAAGTGGAGAAGGGGAGATGCATTGGCTGTGGGCTGTGTGTTTCGGCATGTCCGGAAGAAGCCATCAATTTCATGGAGAGAGCAAAGGTGGAACCCCCACCCGCAAACATAGTGGAAACAATGATGAAAATAGCAAAGGAAAGAGGCCTTACATTCAAGTAAACAGCAAAATACTATTAAGGCTCGCATAAACAGTATATTGGTTATTTTTTACCGACATTTAAATAATTGACAGCGTGAATACCAATATACTACCCTGAATCGTATGGCATGCCAAAGGGGGATATTATGAACAAGCTGAGTTCGGGAGCGGTGGCCACTGTCGGCAAACTTGTCGGCCGCGCCATCGAGGCCAGACTGAAAGGAGACGGGCGGCCTTTCATAATCGTGCACATGGTGACCAACCATTGCATGTGCAGGTGCAAGAGTTGTCTCTGGCGTCACAACGACTGGGAAGATGTTCCGCTCGAGGATCTGAAGAGGTTTTACTCGGAGGCGGCCCGGGAGGGATTCCTTGCAACGGGGCTTTTCGGCGGCGAGCCGTTTATGCGCAAAGACCTGGGCGAATTGATGAGGTTCATAAAGGAGGACTTGGGGTTGACGCAGCTCCTGTTCACTAACGGCTGGCATCTTGAAGAGCGTATGGACGAGACCTTGCCGTATGCCGATATTTTGCTCACGAGCCTTGATTCCGCAAGGCCGGAGCGGCACGACGAAATCCGCGGGTTGAAAGGTTTGTATGAAAGGCTTATGGGAGCGATCGAGCGGGCGAAGGTCAAGTATCCGGAGCTTCCCATCCACATAAATACCTGCATCCAGAAAGGGGTGGTGGACGAAATTGACGACCTTATAAATCTCGCCAATAGATTGGGCTTGAAAATTTCCTTCGATATCATAAGCGATTATCGCCATGGAGAAGACGGCGGTCATTTCTCGAAGACAGATATGGGGCTAAAGGCCGAACAGGCAGCGGAAGTGTGTTCTTATTTGCTCGAAAAGAAACGTGAGGGGGCGCCGATCGTCAACTCGGAACTTTATTACAGATATTTCGTAGACGGCAAACCGGGCTACAAATGTCATTTGCCGAAAGTGACAATGTGGATAGATGGCCGTGGCAATCTAGAATACTGTCTTAACCTTGATAAACCCATAGCCCACATTAACGACATGCCGTTGAAAGATATTATGGAGCTGCCGCGGTTCAAGCGGCTGCGCGCGGAAGCGGAGAGGTGTTGCACGTGTAATTCGCCGACTATGATTGACACTTCCTTTATCTGGGAGAATCCGGGGCTTGTATTCCAAAAGGGCGGCGTGAACGTGGGATAGCCTTTGCGTACCTCGCGTCCTTTACGGTTAAATTCCTATAACTAGCGTTTCATTATCTCGATAAATTGCTCCAATTTACCTTTTTCCTGTAACACTTTCATGCCCATTTCGCGGCTGCTTGAACATATCGGATGTGAAGGCGCGGCGCGGTTTTGAAGGGCGATCGCCTCAGAAGGGCAGCCGGTCACGCACAGACCGCAACCGATGCATCTGTTTTCAGTGACTACGGCCATATTGTCGTGTATTTCTATAGCCTCCATCGGGCAGCGCTCGTCGGCGCAAGTGGCGCAGCCGTTGCATTCGTCGGAATTGACTTTTGCGATGAACGAGCTTGTGGCGAAGGCGTTGGGAAGGTCAAGCTGGGTGCGTCCTCTTAAAATTGTGCAGCAGCACGGGCAGCAGTTGCAGATGAGGTTTGCCTTGTCCGAGCTGTTGTTGCTCGTATGCACCAGCCCTGCTTCTTCGGCGCGGTCAAGCACTTTCATGGCTTCTTCTTTGTTGATATTGCGAGCGTAGCCGCGCTCGATGAGGAATTTCGCGGGCGAATCAAATATTAGGCACACATCTTTCGGTTTCTCGCAGCCGCCGATGCTGACGCGACATGCGCATTCCGCGAGAGCGATCTTTTCAGCGTTCTTTATGAAATTCGCCACTTCCTCGTAGGGATGAGCCTTGTTTTGCGACGTCAAAGCCTTTTCAACGGCCACCACGCGCATCAGCGGTGTTTTACTCGATGCGAACGCCGCTCCCATTGCGCCGTTGTGATATTCCTCCCACAGCTTGCCAAGCCTTTTCAGATGGGGCGTTCTGCCGCCCTTCATGAAAGGAAACTCAAACAACCCCGGAATCGTCGGCACGAGGCCGTACATGCGTACGCCGTCCTTTTCAGCCGAAAAAATAGTCATCCTGTTGCACATGGTTTCGAGCATACTCTCCAGTTTATCCGGAGGCACACCAGTGGCGGCGCTGATATGCTCGACACTGCGAGGGGAAAAGCACATTTTAGCAGCCACCGCAGCCTCGTCGGGTGTGAAGGTCAACCTAAGTATTTCATCGAAGTATTTCGATTTCGGCGCTCCACTGGGGTGCGCATCGAGAATCTTCTGCAATTCATTGTAGATGTCCATTTCATGCTTCCTTATAATCTACTGTAGCGAATCCGAAATTCTTTGATATATTCTGTCCGATTTCCTGGGGATGCCGACCGATCCTTCGAGATAAAACCGGCGTTTACATTCACTGTATCTTCTCGCTTTTTTCTTTTTCGAAAGAGAATAGACTGATGTTGTGACAATAGTCAAGTTTGCCCTCTCAATCGCTCCACTTTTCAACCGGCGTTAACACCAGTTATCCTGTTCTTCATACTTCGCGCTGCTGCCTGCACAGACACAGATAATTCTGCGCCTCTCAGGTATTCCGCCTGATTGAAAAGTGAACTTGTGCCGTTCGAGTGGATGTACGGCATATTTAAATGAATGATAGTCTAAAATGCTCATCGCCCGGAAACTTATAGGCAGCATCTATTTCTTTGGAAAAAATTCGAAATGAACAGGCAATTCGCATGCTGCATCGGTGGGCAATCTCAAAAATGCATTGATGTAGCGGTCGTTCGTTTTAGGAACTATAGCTACCCCCACCAGCAGGGCCTCTCCTGATGCATTCATCCTTCGGCCCGTGAGTTTCTTTTTCTTTCCCTTCGATGTTTCGGTTGTAAGCAATGTCACGACCGAAATAGAAGTTTGCTTTTTCTTTCCCATATAAGGAGTGAAAATCGCGTCGAAACTGAGCTGGATACTGCCTGTCGCAAAGTCTATTTCTCCTGCCATCTCCTTTGTTTGAATCTCGATGCGCGCAAAATTGGATCCTTGGACAACTTGAAGAGGGGGAATGGCAATATCCGGGCCTGAAAAATGGACTCTGGCGCGGTTGTTAGCGATCATCTGGAATGAACCATACCCGCCCGAGTTTTTAGCGTCGTATTTGAAACTCGGAAAAAACGAGATCGAGAGGCGCCCTTTATTTATGACCTTGAAAAACACCCTCTCGATGGCTTTTCCCTGTATGCTCGCTGGCTCATCCGATTTGGATAGTGTGGCAATTCCGATAATCAGGAGCGCACAAGCTAAAATAAAAACATAGGCAGGTCTTCCATTAGTTGAATTAATAAGCATTTTAACATATTCCATTCAACGCATAGGTTTCACTTCACCACTCCTCATCGTCTGAAAATATAGACTCTGTACGTGCTTATAGTCAACCGCCGTATCTCTCCTTTTGCCCCATCATGGGCCACCCCATTCCATAATTGAGGTAGTGGTAGAAAAGGATAAAACCTGAAGCTATATTATCATACAGGCGTTTTACTTTTGGCCCGCTACATGCTGGGCTTTTTAAACGCCGTTAACGAATTGCAGAGGATTCACTATGCCAATATTAGGGATGGCCGGGTCTTCGGTTATGTTGCTATCAATGAAGGATGCTCTCAAGGTTGCCATTGATCTTGGGTTCAAAGCATTCGAGCTTTCGGGGGAGTTTCCACAATGCTATTGCGATGACATATCTGGTGAACAAAGGGACGAAGCCCGATCTCTGGCTGATTCATCGGGTATTGCAATGGCATTGCACGCGCCATTCACCAGCCTTAATATAGCCGCGCTAAACCCCGGAATAAGGGCCGAGTCCATTCGTCAGACACTGGCCGCAATTGACCTTTGCGCAGACCTCGGAGGCAAGAGAGTGGTAGTGCACAGCGGCAAGTATATACTTTCCGATAATTTCAGGAAAAGGTCCCCCGAAGCGTTCGACATACAGTGGAAATATAATGTCGAATCGCTGAAACTGGCTGCAGAGCGCGCTGAGAAGCGCGGCGTGTTTTTATGCCTGGAAAACATAGGTTTCGAGGAGAATTACATAGATAAATGCGTGGACGACCTGTTGAGGATCAGAGAAGAAGCAGGATCGGGCGCGCTCGCGTTCTGCTTGGATATAGGTCATGCGCGGTTGAACAAGGAACTTACTCAAGCGATCACAAAGATAGGGCCTTTCACCAGACATATCCACTTTACCGACAATTTCGGGGAAAGAGACGACCACATCATTATCGGAACCGGCAATTTCGATTATTCACCCCACATGGATTTTTTCCGGAACTTCAAGGACATTATTACCCTGGAGGTTATAAATATAGGAAAAAACCCGGAACCGGCCGGGAAAAGCCTGGAGTACGCAAAAAAGCTTTTTGGCTTGAAATAATTAAGAAACCAAAACAAGGGAAGATCATCAATGGATAAAAACAGAAAGAACAAGATTGGGGATGCTGGAAGCTCGTTTCACATGAATTCCGAAGTTCAGGCGGCAAAATAACTTAAGTGACAGGGGTTTCTATCAAGGCGCTACACTTTTCGACCCCCCTGCCAACTTGCCCTGCTGCTTTATTTTTTATTACGCTGCGCACAAGCAACTTGTAATTTCTTATTATGACCATGTCTGACTTGCCCCAACAAATGTCCCATTTTTTAAGTTAGTCTCAACTCCATTTCCAATGGGTTGAGCGCAGCGATACCCGTTGGAAATGGTTCAAATGCCTCTGGCGCTACTTCATGATGGTTTCCGGACCGCCAACGAAACTCGCCTCTCCCATAGACCTTATCCGGAACTTCACCTGTTCGCCCTTGAAAGTATAGACTCCCTCGAAAATACCGTCCCACTTGGAAAATACGGGAAGCTTGAAGAATTTCGCCGCCAGGGCGCGCAGGTAAGGGGGGAGTTGGGATATAACGTCCATGATTTCGATCGGTCTGTCGGCCTTGAAGGCTCCCCTGAGCTTGAACCCCTTTCCCGGGTCATCGGCTTCTACGATGAAGGATCGCGGAAAAGTATAGCCTGTTTCGTTGTCTTTTCGATAATCGGCGCCGTGGATTTTCAGCTTTTGGGAGGTTATCAGGAATCCGTTGGGATTCATGACCATCAGGATGGCGTTATAGGCGTTGCCGTGAGCGGGATTAATCCCATTGTAGGCAACCTGAATGCTTACTTGGGGGGAACCCTGGACGGGCGAGACGCCCCTTATGCAGTAAAGAATGGGGTCAACCAGGTCGAACCGGTGGACTCCGTGAACCCGGTCTCCATAGGCATAGCCGCTCGCTTTGATGGTCTTGCCGTCAAGTGTTATTGTGCCTTCCAATCTTCCCCAGGGCAGGTAAACGGGGACATCCCAATACGCCTTTTTGTCATTCTCCTCGTAATAAAACCTTCCCATGTCCCATCCCTTGAAGAATGCTTTGGCAGTAACGTCCGCCTGGAAGGCTTCTTCTTTGATGATAAATCTGAATTCAGGGTGATTGCCTCTAATGGAGGTACCCTTCGATTCCCAGTTTATGCTGTTGTATGAAACTATGGCGTCCTTTGTGTCCACTTCCCGTTTTGCGAACCATGTTTTGCCGTTGTCGTCCATGACCTTGGAGTAAACACCGTACTTTTGCATAGGGCCGTACTTGAAGGTAAAAATCTGGATAAACAGCCAGTAACCTTGATCAAGCCTCGAGAGCAGGAAAATGTGTTCATTGCCGAAGAAAGTTTGCATTTTGGTCCATGCCAGGGATTGATTCGTTACTCCCTGGCCGGGATGTTCGAAATCGCCGGTGGAATTAACCAGGCGCGGGGGAGTGCCCGTCGTTCCCGCTACGGCAATGGAAATCATGCCCATTATCAGGAGGATTGCGATCTTTTTCATGTTAAATTCTCTCTATTCACAAGTCTGTATAAACCATTGGAAAATGGCGGCATTTTCAGGCATGATAGCGCATAATATTTCTGGATGCCATTAACCGGCAATTCAATACCACGATTATTTATCATCTCTAACGAAAAATGAAGGGTTGTTCAACAGCCTCAAGTTGACGAATTTTTTAAAATGGGGTATAGTAATTATCATTTAACTGGGCGACCAGTTAGCTATGCCGAGGGAGCTAAAAGACATTGAATGCCCGGGAAGAAATCCTGAACGCTGCAGACAAGCTTTTTGGCAAGGCAGGGTTTGATGCCGCCACTACTCGTGAAATCGCCGAAATGTCCGGTGTCAATAAGGCGCTTATTCACTATCATTTCAAGAGTAAAGAAGCTCTCTATGTTGCGGTAATTGACCGTTATTATCAACAGCTTAACGAAACGTTTCAAACGATTTTGATAAAAGATTGTGATATTCGTGAAAAATTTATTTTGTTAATTGACAACTACGTTGATTTTCTCGCAAAGAATATGAATTTCAGCAGGATAGTTCAGCGTGAAAGTTCAGGTGGGAAGCACGTGGAGCGAATCAGTAAACATCTTGTTCCGATGTTTCAGGTGGTTGCAAATATTCTTGAGGACGCTTTTCCCGAAGCCCGTTCCGAAGACATGGCTTCACATCATATCCTTGTGAGCTTTTACGGGATAATAATTACATATTTCACATATGGCGGAGTAATAGAGCGCATCCTTGGCAAGGACCCGTTTTGCCGTGAGGAACTCGAAGCCCGCAGGCAACATCTCCACAAAATGCTCGACATTATTCTTGAAGGGATCAAGAGAGAAAATTATGGCGAACGATGAGCGAATTGCCCGTTTGAGAAGGCGGTACCAGACAGGTCCTGCGTACATATCAATTGAGAGGGCCAAGTATTACACGGAAAGCTGGATTGCCACCGAAAGCAAAGCGATACCCACTTCAATCAGAGTGGCAATGGCAATGAAGAATGTTTATGAAAACATGACCCACTATTTAGACCCGGACGATAGAATCGCCGGTTATTGGTGCGAATATTTTCTGGGAATACCTGTCGACATTGAGCGTGGCGTTTTTAACTCCGTCCTGGAAGCGGAAATAAACAAGAAGGCCATGCTTAAATTCCGGGCGAACACCATGCTGAAAGCGGCCCTTTACATGGTAGTAAAACGCAAACTGGGTGAATTCATTAAAAACCAGAAGATTTCTCGAAGAGCCGGCGCCCCGGCATTGAATATGGAACTGAAAACAATGTCGGAGCGGAAAATAAATCCATATCAAATAGATTCGGATGACGAGAAAATTTTGCTCAACGAACTGCTTCCCTACTGGAAGGGTAAAACAGTGGTTGATATCCTCGAGAAGAAAATGCTGGACGCCGGCCTTCTGTCCAAAGATATGTACGATTTCGTTTTGGCGGCGCCCGGCAACACATCCCGACAGGTCACCATGATAAGCACATGCGCCACCATTGCCAGCTACCTGGCGCACGTCATACTGGATTACCCCCGGGTTCTGCAAAAGGGCCTTTATAAAATGAAGGAAGAAGTTGACGCTGCGCTACGGGATGAAAAAAATGATCAGAATCAAAAGGATTTTCTGACGTCAATTGCCATCGCCATGGACGGCGTCATGATATTCGCCCGCCGACTTGCTGAAAGGATAGAAAAAGAACTAGAGCGGGAAAAAGATCGGGCCAGGAAAGATATCCTCGAAAAAATGCTGCAAGTCTGCCAAAAGGTTCCTTTCGAACCTGCAACGACATTCCGCGAAGCGGTACAATCAATATGGACATTAAAAACGGCGGTTGAAACCGCTCATCCAGTCTATTTGAGTTGCTTCGGCAGGCTTGACCAGGATTTATACCCTTATTATAAGAGAGACTTCGAAGAGGGAATAATTACCCCGGATGAGGCGCGCGAGCTTCTCGGAGAGCTTCTATTGAAGATAATGTCCCAGAACATACGGCCGGAATCCAACATCCTCGGCAATTTTTACCACCGTTTTCTCGGCTCTTTACCAGTCACCCTCGGCGGCATTACCGCAGAAGGTAAAGACGCCTCAAACACTCTTACCGATCTCTTCCTTGAGGCGGCGGAGATGTCCAAAGCAATTGTCAACGTCTCAGTCAGGATTCACAAAAACTCCCCGGACAATTTGCTTTTAAAGGTGGCCGAGGTGCTTCACAACGGCACATCCAGCATTTCATTATTCGGGGATGAAATAAACATTGAAGCCCTGAAAAACCGCGGTTATGCTGACGAGGATTCAAAAAACTACGCGGTCATGGGATGCGTTGAAACAACAGTGCCCGGCAAAATCGGCAGCATGAGCGCCAACGCTATCCAGTTGTGCCGATTGCTGGACATAACCCTTCGCAACGGTGATTCCAAGATTCTGGCAGGCGCCATAAAAGGAGACGGTCTAAAAACAGGCGACCCGGATACATTTGAAAACTTTGACCAGTTTCTCGACGCGTTATATGCGCAAGCCGCTTACTTCATTAAAAAAATCGTAGATGGCTCGAACATCCGCGACCGAATATTCCATGAATATCTGCCCTCTCCCATCCTTAGCGCGTTCATAAACGGCTGCGTGGAAAATAAAAAGGACCTGACCGCCGGAGGCTCCACCTACGACCTAGCTGGCATTTCCTTTATCAATTCCATCGCGAATATGGTGGATTCCCTTTACGTTATCAAAAAACTTATTTTTGAGCGAAAGTATTTCACGTTCAAGGAATTGATCGAAGCAGTGGATAACGATTTCCGGGGATATGAAGACATACAGCGGGAAATCAAGAACCTTAAGGGCAAGTGGGGCAACGGCAATTCGGAAGTCGACGAACTGGCGCATAACGTAATGAAACGCATGTTCGAGGAAACATACAAATATAAGGCCTACAGGGGCGGGCCGTTCACCGCATACGTCATAAGCATGATCACCCATACCATTGATGGGCGGCTGTCCATTGCAAGCCCCGACGGGAGAAATGCGTCCAGACCTTTCGCCGCAAGCTGCAACCCTTACAACGTAGAACGCTCCGGGGTGACGGCGGTCATGCGCTCGGTTGCTTCCCTGCCGTTTGAGGATGTGATGGGGTGCGCGGTAAACGTTAAGTTCCATCCCAGCGGCATCGGGGATAATCCAGAAGCCCGGGCCAAATGGGCATCGCTTATCAGGACATATTTTCAGCTCGGCGGATCCCAGATACAACCTACGGTGGCAAGCGCGGAAATGCTCCTGGAAGCGCAACGCCACCCCGATTCTTTCCGCGATCTGATTGTCAAGGTCGGCGGATATAGCACTTATTTCGTTGACTTGGGACGCGAGATACAAGAAGAAGTAATCGCGCGAACCGAACATTGCTGATTACAATGTAGAGTGGCTCAGACCCTCCTGCGCATAATGTGGAGGCCCATTGGGAATTATTTTTGACATACAGGCTTATGCCATCTATGATGGGCCGGGTATTAGAACATGCATTTACTTTAAAGGTTGTCCGCTGCGATGTAAATGGTGTCACAATCCCGAATCTCAGAAACCGGAGCCTCAGATGGCTTATTGGAAAGAAAAATGCCAAGCCTGCGGCGCTTGCGCTGATGACTGCCCCAAAAACGCCCTTCGCTTGATCAAAAAGGAAGTCTTGAGAGATCATCATATCTGTGCCTCTTGCGGCGCATGCTCTAAATCGTGTCCCAATGGCGCAATGGAAAAAATCGGCTTTGAAATTCAGGTTGCCGATATTATTGACATTGTCCTTCGTGATAAGGTATTTTTAGATAATTCGGGAGGCGGGGTCACGGTATCTGGAGGCGAACCCACTTTTCAAAAGGATTTTCTTTTAGAACTATTACGATCACTCAAAATAGTCGGCATCCATACGGCAATCGAGACCTGCGGCTATTTTTCTCACGACATACTCAGTGATCTGCTCGACCAAGTTGATTTATTCCTCTTTGATATCAAGCATCTGAACCCCGAAAAGCATAAGGATTGCACAGGAGTGAACAACGAACAAATCCTCAAAAATTTCTCTGAAATACTGAGACTGGCCGGATCGGAACGGATTATCCCACGCGTGCCTTTGATCCCCGGGTTCAACACCGACGATAATGCTGTTAATGAGTTAACATTGTTTCTCAAACAGCGCAATTACAACGGGCCGGTTCATCTACTGCCTTATCACAATTGGGCAAAGGGCAAATATGACCGGATCGGTCGGGCCGGATTATTCCGAGACCCCGGCAAAATATCCGAAACGGAATTAGAAAAAATCAGCGGCATCTTCAACGATGCCGGATTCCATCCTGTCTGCAATGGTTAGCCAATTGGAGGACAAATTGAAAATACTGATTACGGGAGCGGATGGGCTTTTAGGCGCCAATCTGGTTCGAGAACTGCTGAGTCGCGGTTATTCGGTAAGGGCCGTAATTCAACCGGGCAGTAAGTCTGTGACACTTGATAAATTACCAATAGAAAAAGTTGAGTGCGACCTGTTGGATGATGGCGACAGACTTCTTGAGGCCATATCCGGCTGTGGCGCGGTAATTCACGCCGCCGCAATAACTGATATGTGGGCAGCCCCGGATTTGACGTGGCGCGTGAATTTAGACGGCACTAAGAAAGTGCTTGACGCCTGCGTAAAAGCCGGTATTAAAAAAATCCTTTACGTCGGATCCGCAAGCTCATTTCAGTTCGGAACGATTGAGAGGCCGGGGGATGAGGAAGCCCCATTTCCAAGGGGATACAAAGGCTTTGCATATATGGAATCCAAATTCAAGGCTTCCCAATTGGTTAAAGAATATGCGCGCAGACATGGATTGTGGGTTGTTGTTGTGTGTCCGACATTCATGTTCGGGCCATACGATTCGAGGCCGTCTTCAGGGGAGCTGATTCGCCAATTTGTGATCAGACAACTCAAGTTCACAACAAAGGGCGGGAGAAATTTCGTCTATGTAGGCGACGTGGCAAAAGCAGCGGTCAACGCTTTGGAAAAAGGGCAAAGCGGTTCGAGCTACATTCTCGGCGGCGAAAATTTGACTTATAGCGATTTCTTTGGGAAAGTGGCGAAAAAAGCGGGGATCGCTCCTCCCATGATTGTGTTGCCGGCGGCAGTTGTATTGCTGACCGGGTTTTTCGGATCGCTTTACGAGAATCTGACGGGCAAGCGCGCCCTGATTAACTCCCCCCTTGCGCTTAACTCAACTTATGGGACATATTATTCTCCGGCGCGGGCCATAAAAGAGTTGGATATGCCACAAACGCCCATAGATAGGGCTATTGAAGAATCAATGGAGAGCTTGAAACAATACGGGCATTTGAATCCGCAAAATGAAAGGATATTCGAGGGCAAAGTAGCGCTCATAACCGGCGCAAGCAGAGGCGTCGGTTTTGCGACCGCATCAGAGCTTGTGCGGAAAGGCGCGAAGGTGGTTATCACCGCGCGAGGGGAAAGAAGGCTCACGGATTCGAAAGAGAAGCTCGAAGCAATCGGGGGTGAGGTGGCGGCGGTAGCGGGGGATGTCGGGAAATGGGAGGACGCAAAAAAAATGGTCGAAACGGCTGTCGCCAGATTCGGGAGGTTGGATTTCCTCATTAACAACGCCGGAGTGAGCATGCGCGGAAGGTTTGACGAGATTTCTCCCGAGGTTTGCGCACAAGTGGCCCAGACAGACTTCATGGGATGTGTTTATCCGACAAAAGCGGCGATAAATCATATAATCGCTTCAAGGGGGAGCGTTGTTTTTATATCCAGTATCGCCGGCCTGTTTGGCCTTCCGAATGCCTCCATATATTGCGCCTCGAAAAAGGCCCTGACGGGCTTTGCCGAATCACTGCGAATTGAACTCATCCCAAAAGGCGTGCATGTGGGAGTTGTATACCTTGGCTTTACAGAGCACGACCCTGAAAAACGAATTTTAGCCGCCGACGGCGCTCTTGTTCCGCCGGACAGGCCGTCGCATCACTCTCAGGCGCAGGCAGCCTGCCTGATTGTAAAAATGTTGGAAAAACGGAAAAAGCAACAGATAATGACTCCGATTGGCGTTCTGGGTTGGTTCATCTATCGCCTTTCTCCGTCAATCATCGAGAGGGCGATTTTATTTGCACAATCCAGCCAGTCAGGAATTTTCCAGAAATTCTCATAACTTACGCTATGGAGGACAAAACATGGGATTTGTAAAAACAAAAGAGGAACTCGATAAATACTTCGCGCTGGGGAACAGGAAGTTTATCGGCGCAAAGATGATGGGCGTGATGTTTAAAACAAAACCGGAAATTGTGAAGCGGCTTCTTCCGCCGCCTCTCGAAATCGCAGATGCTCCAAACGGGACAATATTCATAGCTGAATACCAGGAGACCAACCTCGGCCCGGGCTACAACGAGGCTGCCATTTTTCTCAGATGCCGGCACAAGAGCGAAATCGGCACCTATTGCCTTTCGATGCCTGTCACAAGAGAGGGCAGAATGCATAACGGCCGCAACGTTTTCGGGTTGCCCAAGAAATTAGCGGATGAAATCCGCGTGACTAAGGAAGGCTCAAAGGCGCATGGATGGGTGATAAGAAAAGGCATAAGGATTGTGGACATCAAGGTTGAGCTTACCGCTTCGCTCCCTCAACTTCCTCCTCTCGGCCAGAGTTTCGTATTTAAAGCTATGCCCCGAATAGATTTGACGCCCGGATTTGATGGCCCGGTGCTCCTTTGCGCCCAGAAAAACGATATTGACATGCGGTCTTGTGAAATTGGCGCCGCGGTGGTGAAAATGGAAGAATCGCTTGAAGACCCGTGGCACGAGGTCGAGATTGAAAATGTTGTGGTGGCGTTTAACATGATCGCCGACATCACAATGCAACCCGGAAAGGTAATCACCGAAGTAGACCCCCAGGCATACATTCCTCACTATTACAAAATGACCGATTTTTATCTGGGATGAATAGGAAGGGAGTTGGAAAATGATAGATTTTGAATTAACGGAAACACAACGGCTGATGGTGGATACCGCGCATGAATTTGGCAGGGAAGTGCTCCACCCCGCTGAAATTGAATTGGATAGGGTGGCAGACCCCGAAAAGGTTTTCGTGAGCGATCTTTACAGGAACACCATGAAGCAGGCCTTCGAACTGGGGTTCCACAAAATGCCCATTGCCGATCAATACGGCGGCCTGGGACTTGAGCCTCAAACGATCGGGATGGTATGGGAAGAACTGGCCAGATGGGGTGTGGGCTTTGCCGCAACCCTGATACCCTGTTCATCAACGCCCCAGCTTATTCTATTCCTGGCGCCGACCAACAAGGAGCTTATAGATAAATATGTTACTCCCTATTGTGAGGATAAAACCGGAACTTTCATCACCGCTTGGGGAAGTAGCGAGCCGCAAGTTGGTTCTGACGGGAAAAACTATTACGACCCCTGTGTTCATCATTATACCAAAGCCGAAAAAAGAGACAGCCGATATATCATCAACGGTAGAAAATCGGATTTTGTTTCAAACGGCGGGCTTGCCAGGGTGTATACCGTGTTCGCGTGTATTGATCCATCGAAGGGGCTTAGAGGTTCCGGCACGTTTGTTGTTCCCGCCGATACTCCCGGCGTATCATGTGGCAAACCGCTGGATAAGATCGGATTTAGAACCCTCAACCAGACTTCGCCAGTTTTCGAGGACGTGGAGATACCCGAAAGCAATATGATTTTCCCTCCCGGCGAGCTTTACCCGATGCTTCATAACTCAATTGTCACGGTGGGAAATCTCGCCGTCGGCTACCTGGCTGTCGGGTTGATGCGCGCCGCATACGAAGAAGCGCTGTCGCATTCAAAAACCAGGGTTCAGTGGGGTAAGCCGATTTTCGAGCACCAGCAGATCGCAATGAAACTCCTCAAATGCTTCCAGGCTATCGAATCCGCGCGGGCGTTTTTATGGAAAGGCAGTTGGCTCGCAACAAAAAAATTCCCCGGCGACCTGAAAACCAGTCTTTCGGCAAAAATCTATGCGACAGATCAAGCGATTATCCACACGACCGAAATGATGCATATCTTCGGAGGGTATGGCATCTCCAGGGAATACGCGGTCGAGAAATATGTTCGTGACGCCCATCTTCTTCGAATTATGGACGGCACCAACGAAACTCTCGCAAACAAAGCCGCTGCATTGTTATGATTTGCTAAGAGGGGGCTGATTTGTTGGGGATTAGCCCGTATTTCTCACCAACCGTAGGGGCAGACCTCTCATAAGGGAAACTTCTGGGAATCCCATACGGGTCTTAGACGTCGCGCCGCTTGAAAACCCACTTTTTAACGCAAACCCTCGACCGCCGGATCGAAAGGGGATACAAGGCGCTACGGAACTGCTTATTAACCCGTTGGCTGTTGACGAAACCGCCTGCTGGTTTATATTTAATATGCCGGGGGTGAAAGTCCCCCGACTGTTCGGGATTGGGTGCGCTAAGGCATTGGGTTTATTCTTTTAGCGCCGGTCACAAAAGGAGGATGTCGTGGCGGATGAATTTCTTATCAGGTTATGGGGAGTTCGAGGGACGAGCGCAAGCCCCGGGTCGGAGACTGTTCGATTCGGTGGAAATACCTCATGCGTGGAGGTCAGATGCGGGGGTAAATTATTTATCCTGGACGCCGGAAGCGGCATAAGAAAGCTGGGCAACGATCTGGTGCAAAAGGGGATTGTTGAGGGGGTGATATTGTTCAGCCACCTGCACTGGGATCATATTCAGGGGTTTCCCCTGTTCCGGCCATTCTACGCACCCGGCAATCGCTTTGAAATATACGGCGAACGCAAAGCGACCGGCACCATGGAACAGATCATGGCGGGGCAGATGAGCTACCCTTATTTCCCGGTTCCGCTCGAGGTTATGCGGGCGGAAAAACACTTTTATGATATAAGCGCGGGACAGACTCTCACGTTCGGTGACGTGGCCGTGAAAACAAGCCCGAATAACCACCCCATGGGATGCCTGGCGTATCGCTTTGAATACAAGGGAAAAAGTTTTGTGTATGCCACTGACACGGAACATTATACATGCCTCGATCAGAACCTTATTCAAGCCGCCCATAAAGCGGACCTGTTCATATATGACACGAATTACACCGATGAGGAATACAGCGGTCAGGTGGGGTTTTCCCGCATAGGTTGGGGGCACAGCACATGGCAGGAAGGGTGCAAGCTGGCGGAGGCCGCAGGCGTGGGCCAATTGATATTGTTTCACCATGACCCCGACCATTCTGACGATTTCATGGACGAAATGGAGCGAGACGCAGTTTCTCGATTCAAGAACACCGTGGCCGCGCGGGAAGGAATGGTTTTCCGGCTGTAAGATGAAATTCTCTTGGATCAACTCTCAGGATAAAATTCGGTCAGTGACCGTTAAGGCAAATTGAATCACTGATTCAGAGAACACAGGCAAGGGGTTTAAACCCCTTGTCTGAACACATGAATTGAATCACGGATTCAATTGATTGTCGAACCAATGGAACCTCAAAAACCGGGCCAGATACCGAAAGCGCCACAGCCTCAAAAACCAGCCCAGCCTACTGGATTGTACCTGTTGGTCGTGACCAAGGCGCCCGACCCGGATGCCGTGGCCCAGATTATCGCGCAGCGTATCGAGCTGCCGTTCGATAAAGTCAGGAAACTGGTTGCGATGGCGCCCGCAACGGTGGCCGAGAACCTGACTCCGCTTGTGGCGGAAGACATCGCCGGGGCCATCCGGTCAATAGGCGGCGGCGCGGAAAAGCGCCTTATCCCCTCGAGTCTTCCTTGCCCAATCCATAAGGATCAGCGGGGCAGGGGCGTCTGCCAGGTTTGCGGGAAAGCCATTTGCGCCTTGTGCATTAAAGAGGCAAAAGGCAGCCCGATATGCCCCGAGTGCACCGGCGAGGCGACAAAGATCAAGATACCGTTCCCGTGGTTCAGGCTGGTTCTCATTATCTTGCTTATCGGCTCCGCCGTGACGGCCTATTTTGTGATAACCCGCGAAAGAGCCAAGTTCGCGTGGGACAGGCCTTACAAACTCGCAGTGGTCGGATTCATGCAGGAATTGCCCCCCGAATGGCGCACTTTCATCGAGCAGTTCGATCAGGATACGGGCGGGCAATATGTAGACCTTAAAAATCACACCCTTCCCGACATGACCGGGTGGTTCCAGCGCGAATACCAGCGTTATGGCGGCGCTTTGAAAATGCCCGTCAACCTCACCATTTTCGGCCCCTACGACGTATCCCAACCGCCTCCACCGCCCACTATAGAAGGGAATTTTTTTGACCGTTACCTGAAATATCGAGAGTTTTTAACATATTTTAAAAACTTCAATAAAGAACATCAGCTCAACCTGGACGGTTACGACGGCGTGGTTTACGTCCAGTTTGTGCAGGGTAAATTCGATGGATTCCTCGAAAGCTACGCATCCAGAAGGGATCGCCTGGGCCTTGCCAATTGTTACCTCGATCCATCCCTTGTCGAGACCGACATCATGATTGTGATGCACGAATTTACCCACCTACTGAATGCCAAGGATCATTACGACGCGCAGACCCTCCCGGTCTATCCGCAGGGGTATGTTCAACCCTTCGAAGAACCGCTATATCCCCAAAAATACGCCGAACTCATGGCGGGACGCATACCGGTTGACCAGAGCAACGCCAAGGAAATAGCCGCCCTCCGGGACCTAAGGCTGGGCATTTACACTGCAAACGAAATCGGTTGGATCACCGACGAACAGCTGAAAAAATTCATCGAGGAAAAGAAATCTCCTCCCCCCGACTGAATTCATATGGAAAAGACAAGGGGTTTAAACCCCTTGTCCGAAATCAGAATTCCACAATTTCGCCGCCTTTTATGGGACGGCGCTGGCGGGTGTTTACGTCGAGGGTCCAGCCCGGCTCGATGTAGCCCTCCGGAGTATAGCCGCGGGACTCCCAGAAGCCATTTTCCATGTGATCCTTAAATTCTATTTCAAACATCCATTTGCAACTCTTGTAACCCCACAGGTTCGGGATTATCATGCGCACCGGCCCGCCGAACTTGGACTCGAGGGGCGCGCCCTCCACGCCGTAAACGATCATCACCCGCGGGTTTTCCAGGTCTTTCATGCCTACGGAGGTGTCATATCCCCCGGGGCTTTTGAAGGTTACGTGAGTTGCGCCGCTCTTGGGCCTGACCAGCTTTAAAAAGTCCGCCCAGCTCACGCCTTCCCACTCGGCGCGGACGCTCCACCCGCTCACTGACGTCAGGCGCGCGCTTTGCCTCGTGAAGGGCATTCGCTTTATTTCCTCGAACGAAAACTCCCTTTCCTCCTCCACAAGCCCGGTCACCTTGAGGCGGTATGTCGCCGAGTCAATCGAATCTCCTTTTTCCACGTTAAATGCGGGCACGCCAAGTTTATCAAGCACGCTCATGTCAATAATATGAGTCTTCCCGAAGCGTTTTGCAAGGCGCGGAATCAAATCACGAATTCGATGAAGGGATGTTAGGGATGTGAATCACGGATTCAATGAACGCAGGGGTCATCCAGAGCACCTGACGCAAGGATAAACTCATCCTATATTCTTTCATTCGTCGCTCTACCCAGGGCGAGATAGACTCCCAGTAAAATCATCGCCGCTCCGGCGACGAACCTGACCGTGATCCTGTCGTGAAGCAATGCCGCCGCCAGGGGGATGCCGGCAAGCGGCTGTATGAAAATTGACATTCCCACCTTGTAAGACATCCTTCTGCTGAGGACGATAAGGTAAACCGAATAGCAGAAAACCGTCGCTACCAGCCCGAGGTAAGCGCACGCGATAAACGACTTGACCGACGGCGCGTGAACACCGAATTCGCTTATGACCGACGGGCCGAAAAAAAAGGTGAGCAGAAGCCATCCGAAGGCGCACGCCAGCGCCGTGGTGAGGAGCGGACTGGATTTGCCGAGCGTCACTTTCCCTATAATTGTGTATAATGACTCAAGTATGATCCCTGATAATATCAGGACGTCCCCAAGCCGCGCCCCTTGCGTAAACAGTCCGAGATTCCCGAGGTCAATATCCAGCACAAGAAAGATACCAAGCGTCCCGGCCACAAGCCCCATTATCGCCCCTTTGCTTATCCGCTCTTTCAATATAAGCCATGAAAACAGGACTATCATGAGCGATTCGGAGCCGCGGAGAGCGGTCGCGTGAGAGGCCGGCGCGAGTTTAAGTCCCTCGTATTGAAGCGCATGGTTCAGAAAAAAGCCGCATACGCCAAGCGCCAGAAAGGGCGCTAAACCCTTCAATCGAGTCGGTATTTCCTTTCGATGGACGACCAACACGGGCAGAAACGCCAGAAACGCCATCGAAAAACGAAACCACATCAGGGCGCCCGGACTCATTTCCATTAATGTGAACTTTGCAACAACATCGGTGCTGCCCCAGATCACGTTGATGAGCGCCAGAAGAAAAATATCCATCGCAAGCATAGGCTGATTTTATTGCCTGCGCCCATTCACGGCAAATCGCGGCTTCATGGAAATTGACCTTATCGCGCAGTTGTGGTATAAATATATAAAAATGGGGGTTATCTTTAGTCGCAGGAGGTCATTATGGCAAAGCAGTATATCGTTGGTGTTCAGGTTACCGATCGCATGAAGAACGCGCCGGAATTGCAGAAACTGCTGACAAAATACGGCTGCAATATCAAAACGCGCATCGGCCTGCACGAGGTGAGCGGGAATGTTTGCGCCTCGAAGGGCCTTGTCGTCCTGGAATTGATCGGGCCAGACAAGGAATGCAACGAGTTGATCAAAAAGCTTGGCGCGATAAAAGGCCTTAACGTTAAAAAAATGGTCTTTTCACGCTAGGGCAATTTCAACCTGAAATGATGGGCCGGCGCATAGGGGCGTCCCGATGTGTCGGGACTGTGCCCGAAAGATGTGAGTTGCAGGGGCGACTGGCCGGTCGCCCCTATAATAATCAGGAGGAAGCTTGTCATGGCTGAGATGAGAGTAGATCGCTCGATAGAAATAGACTTAAGCCCCGAGCAGGCATGGGAATGGCTCGCGGACATACAAAGCTGGCCGTCGTGGAAACCGTTCATCATTTCCTCGTCCTACACCTCGGGGGGAGCGCTTCGGGTAGGCTCGAAATTCAAATTCAAGCCAAAGGCCGGCCCCGTTCCCGTTACGCTCTACACAACCATAACCGAAAGCAAACCGCCCAACCGTGTGGCATGGGGGGGCGGTTTTCCCGGGTTAAGGGCAGTGCACAGCTTTGACTTTGAAAAGTCAGGCGGCGGAAAGACGAGGATAACAACAAAGGAAGCCTTCACTGGCTTCGGCGTCTCTCTGCTCAATCTGGTTTTTTCGCAGAAGGATCTGGAAAAGATGCACGAAGCCTGGCTAAAGGCGTTTCAGGACAGGGCCGCGAAAAAATAATAAAGCGCCCAACGATCAGTTAAATCGCTTTAGCCGCATTTTAACAAAAAAGACAAGGGGTTTAAACCCCCTTGTCTTTTCCAACGGTCTGCTAAATCGCCCTTGCCGCGTTGTAGCCGTCGTGAATGGCGTTCACTATTTTCCGAGGCTCGACCGCATCGCCGACGCACTGAACCGGAACGTTTTTCTCCTTTAATTTATCGAACAGGGCGCGTTCCGGTTTTGAGCCGAGGGCGAGCACGACCGCTTCGGCGGGTATCTTTTCCTCCCTCCCGTCTCTTTCCCCGGTGACGTGTTCTGTCTGAATTTCCTTTACTTTGAAGTTCGGTCTCATCTCGACGCCAAGCTCCTGAAGGGTTTGCAGGACTACCCAGCGAGAGCCGGGGCCTATGTTATGGCCCACCTTGGGGAGCATTTCCACTATAGTGACTTTCTTCTTCTGATGCGCGAGGTGCATGGCGACGTCGCAACCTGTGCCGCCGCCTCCGATCACCACTACGCTATCGCCATTTACATTCCTCCCGCCCATCACGTCCCATGCGTCCACGACGTGACTAAGCCCGATGCCGGGGATCGGGGGCTTATTGGGCACAGCGCCCGCGGCGTAAATGACCTGATCCGGCTTTTCGGCGATCACGTTTTCAACAGTGGCGGGCGTATTCAGCCTTATATCCACCCCGGCCTTTTGCAGCACGTGAGAATAAGTGGCGGGTACCTCTGCGAATTCGCCGAAGCCGGGGGTTGTGGCCGCGAGGTTTAGCTGCCCGCCAAGCTTGGCCCCCTTCTCGAACAACACCACGTCATGGCCGCGCATTTTGGCGACACGCGCCGCTTCGCAACCCGCAGGCCCGCCTCCGATAACGACAACCTTTTTCTTCTGCGCCGCCGTCCCTATGTCGCCCCCAAGCTCAAGCTCGCGGCATGCCTCGGCGTTGAGCGAGCATTGCGCTTTTACGCCCGTGAAGAGGCTGTCCATGCAGTTCATGCAGGCGATGCACTTCCTGATTTCATTAATTCGGCCCTCGCGCGCCTTGCGGGGCAGGTCGGGGTCGGCGACGAGGGCGCGCGCCATGCTGACCATGTCTGCGCGCCCCTCCCGAAGGATACTCTCCGCCAGCTCCGGGTCGTTGATCCGGTTTGACGCGGCGACGGGCGCGTGGTCGAGCGCCTTCTTGATGGATTCGGCCATCCAGACGTATCCGCCGCGCGGGACGTTCATGGTTATCATGGGCGTTTTCGATTCGTGCCAGCCTGCGGTGACGTTGAAGAGGTCTGCGCCCGCGTCTTCCCATATCCGCGCGAACCGCTTCATTTCCTCGATGGTGTTGCCGCCGGGGAGGAATTCATCGCCAACCATGCGGATCATGATCGGGAAATCATCGCCCACCTTTTTCCGCGCCGCCCGGATGATCTCCGCCCCGAACCGCGCGCGGTTCTCCAGAGGGCCGCCGTACTTGTCCGTCCTCAGGTTTGTGACCGGGCTCATGAACTGGGCGATCAGGTAGCCCGCGGAAGCCACGAACTCGACCGCATCGTATCCGGCCTTGACGGCGCGGTCCGCCGCCGCCGCGAACTTCTCGACCATCTCCTCTATCTCCTCGATGGACATGGGGCGGGGTTTTTTGCGTGAAAATATAGGCGGCGTCACATCGGACGCGCTGATGGTTTCGTATTTGGGGTCGAAGGTGATCTCGTACCTCCCCGGATGCCACAACTGGATTGACGCCTTCGTTTCGTATTTGTGGATGGCGTCTGTGAGGCGCCTGTGGCCGGGGATGCGGTCGTCCGTGGCCATGTCTATGCCCTGCAGCTGGCTTGTAACCACGGAGCTTATGCCGGCGACGATAAGCCCCGCGCCGCCCCGCGCCCGGCGCTCGTAATAGGCGATCACCGCGTCGTTCACCGGCCCGATGGCGATGTTCACCGTGAGGGCGGGCATCATGATCCGGTTCGGGACGGTCATTGATTTGATCTTTATCGGCTCGAATAGTTTTTCAAATTTAGCCAAGGTGTTTTCTCCTTCCGTCGTTTAGATGAGAAATAGGATGAATTTAAAGGGGATTTCAGGCAACCGCGCGCGCCATTTCGATGATGCGTTTCAGGTCCTTTTCCGGATGCATCCAGGTCATGCCCCGCTCGGCGCGGAACCACGTAAGCTGCCTGCGCGCGTACCGGCGAGTGTCGCGCTGCATGAGGCGCATAGCTTCCTCGAGCGATACCTCGCCCTCTATGTACGCCCAGATGTGGCGATAGCCGAAATGACGCATGGGGCGCAGGTCCCGGCTATAGCCTTGCTCTTTCAGCCCCCGCACCTCGGCGACCAGCCCGCCCGCGATCATCTCCTCCACCCGCAGGTTTATGCGCCGATGAAGCTCCTTTCGAGGGAGATCGAGGGCGATCTTCAGCGCGTCGTATCTCTCTGGAGCGCCCCATTCATGCTGTTGACCGGAAATGGGTTTCCCTGTTTGTTCGAAGACCTCCAACGCGCGGACAATGCGATAAGTGTCGTTCGGATGAATTCGTAAAGCCGCGGCGGAATCAACTTGTTTAAGGACCTCATGAAGGTCTTCGCCGCGATGGCGCTCTTTTATTTTATTCCGCAGCTCGGGATCCCCGAAAGGCGCATCGAACATGCCATGCAACAGAGATCGGATGTAAAGTCCCGTGCCGCCCGCGACGATTGGCAATTTTCCCCTTGACGATATGTCCGCGATCAGCGCCTCCGCGCGGGTGAGCCAGTCCCATGAGGTGAATTGCGCCGCCGGGTCTATTTCACCGATCAGGTGGTGCGGCGCTCCCCGCATCTGCTCGACAGTCGGCGCTCCGGCGCCGATCACGAGGCCCCGATACACCTGCATGCTGTCGGCGCCGACAACCTCCCCGCCCACCGCCAGGGCCACCTCCGCAGCCACTGCTGTCTTGCCGGAGGACGTGGGGCCAGCGATGACGATTATTCTTTCCCTTTTCATCCGATGAATCAGACTACCCCATCCTTCGTTCGCTAACAACCGCCGTCTGCGACGTCAAAAGGGTTTCGCTGATTTTTTGGTAACGCAGCCGTCTCGGCTGCAAAGACAAGGGCAGGCGAGGACGCCTGCGTTACACCTCCCCAAGATTATATCGCGGATCCGAACAACCGTCAGCGGTTGCAAAAAGGCTCTCATGGTGCGAAAATTACCCAAAGCGTCGTGCAAAAAGTAAAAAACATCGTCAAGCGTATTATCCCCTGGTTAATCACGATAGTCATTCTGGCCTACGTTTTCGGGACTCAGGATTTTGGCAAGATAAAAGCAGCCTTTAAAAGCGCGGACATCAAACTGTTCATACCCTTCGCCATCCCTCTCCTCATCACCACCTATAACCTCGATTGCCTAAGCCAATGGCTTTGCCTCAAGTGGTTTTGCGCGCCGGTGCGGTACCGCGACATACTGGTGGCGCGGGGCGTTAGTTATCTGCTCATGCTCGTCCACTTCTGGATCGGCCAGGGCGCGATGGTCTACTTCTTTTATCGCCTCACCGGCAGGTCTCTCAAGCGGGTGTCTTCCGCGTTTCTATTCACGTTCTACGGGGATATTTATTCGTTCATTACCCTTTACACCGTCGGCGCGTTCATTTTGAGGGACAAGCCTCAAGTGCTCAAGATACTGATCCCGCTTTGCTCGTGGGCGTGGCTGTATTGGATATTCGGGTTCTGTTACTGGAAATTCGGCTGGAATAAAAAGTTTCTCACATCAATAAGCGAATGGGAGATTTTGTCGTGCTTCAAGGAGGCGCGGTTTTCACACTATCTAAGCATTTACATGCTCCGGCTCCCGCTCTTCCTTCTCGTCAACGGCCTGTTTTACCTGGCGATGCTGAGCTTTCACAGGAATGTGCCCAACATGGTCCCCCTGATCCAGTTGATGGTGAGAACTCCCGTCGTCATGCTGATAGCCGGTTTGCCCTCCATCGGCGGCCTCGGCCCCACACAGGTCGGCTGGAACTTCATGTTCAACGGCTACATCACCGAAGAGATAGGCACCGTCCTCTCCCTCATCTGGAACCTGAGCCAGCTCACCGTCAATTCCACAATCGGACTCACCTGCCTCATCTTCGGCAGAAAATTCCTGACCCTCGCCAGAGAAGCCCAAAAAGAACAGACAGCATCCTGAAATTGTTTTTGGAAACCCTTTTTTTGAAGAAAAGCGTATAGCGTATAGCCCACATAGCATAGCTATGAGATGGGCTACCCGCTTTTTCCATGCCCCTTTTGACGAAAACATGGAACAAGGCGTGAGCAATATCAAAAATATGAAATGAATAAAACTGGTTAAAGAATGAGCGCTGCTTGTATTTAATGGGCTATAGTTTTATACTATTTCTGAAGGAAGGAGAGTTGAAGAATGCCGATAACTCAAAAGCAAATTAAAAAAATAGTTGGTTTGGCGAAGTCATATGGCGCTAATAGGTTGATCCTCTTTGGTAGCGTTCTGGACGAATCTAAGGAGGCGCAGGACATTGATATTGCTTGCGATGGCGTAGCAGGATGGAGCCTTTATTTGCTGGCGGCAAAACTTGAAGAAGAATTACATATGCCACTTGATATTGTGCCTTTGACCCCGCCATCTCGCTTTACGAGGCACATAGAGAGTAGGGGCAAAGTAATTCTATGAACGCCGATGAACTGGACGAAGAAATCCGAATTGAGATCGAGCTGATTGAAAATATTCTGCAGGAACTTTCTTCCTTGAAAAACGAACTTTCAGGTCGCGCGCCTTCAATTCGTGAAAAAACAGCGGCGGCGGCATTTCTTGCGCAGTTTTACAATGGAATCGAAAACATGCTAAAACGAATCAACAAGTTTCATAATATCCCCCTTCCCGAAGGCTATACATGGCACTTGGATTTGTTCAAGAGATTCTGTGTCCCTTCCCATCATGCGTTGCCTGAATTGTTCGATGAATCTTTAGAGACCGATATGGCTCCTTTTCGCCAATTTCGACATGTCGTCTACCATAGCTATGGTTTTCTTCTTGATTGGGAGCGTATGAAGGAAGGCATCGAGAGCGTTGAAGATGTTTTTGCGAGGTTCAAACAAAATCTTTTAGATTACCTAAACGGCCTGAATAGGTAAAATCCGCCACTTACTGAAAATAAACAGAAAAGCACGTCAGCTACCGCTACCGATTATCCTGATAAAACCGCCCGTTTAGGCTCGTTTTGATGAAAACTTGGAACAAATATGGAACAGGCGTTGACAATACCGAGCTATTACATTATTCTGAGCAACGGGGAGCTAAAAAACGGTAGCCAAACTTTAAATGTTACCCTTAAATACTATGTAGAGGTATGAAATGGAGAATAAAAATAAATATGGACTTTCACGCAATATTCCCGCTCCTACAAAGCGAGAAGTCCGTCAGTATTGTGGCTTTGGATGTGTCATCTGTGGATTAAGTATTATTGAATACGAGCATGTGGATCCTCCATTTTCTGAGGCAAGGGAACATGATCCGGCGAATATCACGCTTCTTTGTCCGCAATGCCATGAAAAGGTTACAAGAGGATTCCTATCAAAAGAAACAGTGAAAGAAGCATCAAAAAACCCGTACTGTAAAAGAAAGGGATATGCCAGAGAGTTCCTAGATATTAACAAAAAGCATCCCAAGGTTGTTTTTGGGGGAATAACGCTAAAAAATTGTCAAATTCCAATCATGGTAAGGGACATTCCACTATTCGAGGTTAAAGAGGCAGAGGAAGCTGGTGGACCATACAGATTAAGCGCAAACTTCTATAACTCTAGAGGTAAGCCAAGCCTGGATATCTTAGATAATGAATGGCATGCTTTAGATACCAACTGGGATGTAGAAGCAGTGGGCGGTGCTATCACAATTAGGGACGATCCTAAAAAAATATCATTACGTTTAGTGGCAGAACCTCCTGATGGAGTTATTATTGAAAGGCTTGATATGTACCTCGCAGGACAGCATTTCCTTGGGAATTCAGACACAATTCAGGTTGGAAGCAGAATTCTTACAAGGGTGCTTGTGGATGGCTGCAGGGTGGGCTTGCATATAGAATAAATTTAAATTTAAAGGGCGGGTGGCCTAGACAAGGCCGCATCTGGGTTTGGTAAGCAGCAAGAGGGAATCGAAATACTTTGAGACTTTGCAACGGTCTCAAATCAGGATTCTATTACTCCCTCTTGTCCTTCGGACCCGGACAACAAGTTGTCTGACGGGCCACCCGCTAAGAAAAAGAGGGACACTACGTTTCCTGTTGAGCCTGAACATAATCATTTTTTATACCTTTCCAGCTTATGAACATAGTTAAACAGCAACATTATGTACCCAGATTTTATTTGAAGTATTTTTCTAGACATTTAGATCACAAAACATTAGGTATTTTTAACATTCCGTCTAATTCATTCATCCTTCGAGGAAGTCTAAAAGATCAAGCTTGTAAATATTACTTTTATGGAAAAGATGGATCACTTGAGGGAATCTTGAGTTCCATAGAAAGTATTTCTTCGAAAACTATTTTAACTATAATAAACTCAAATAAGCCTCCTGTTCCAATTTCTAAGGAGCATGTAATCCTTTTACGCTTTATTATTCTTCTGCATAATCGCACTCTTTATTCAGCAGAAGAATTCGATGAAATTTCCAATAAATTGCTACAAAATATTTTATCCAAAGATAGCAGATTCAGTGAAACGCTAAATAGTACTAAAATAGTCTCAGATAATCCTACACTTATCCCGTTACAAGTCGCAGAAGAACTATTACCAATTGCATTTGACTTAAAATATAAGCTTTTATTAAATAATACTGAAAACAATTTTATAACATCAGACAATCCTGTCATATTTTACAATCAATTTTTAAAAAAAAGAAAGGCGTTCGGCGGTATTGCTGGCTTAGGAGTTAAGGGACTGGAAATACTTTTTCCAATATCTCCAAGGCACTATATTATTTTCTATGATGGTGATATATATAGAGTCGGCGAGAGTAATGATTCAATTGTCGTTATCACAGAGAAAAAAGATGTGAACGCATTAAATATTCTACAATACCTAAATGCTAGAGAAAATTTATATTTTAATCACTCTATTGAAGAAAGTGTTATAAAACAGATTATTACTAAATCAAAAAGATTTAGAAGACAAAAAAAGGCAACCGTTAATGAATATCCTAGTCACGTTGACGATGAAGGGAAATCGCATTCAATACTACACATCTATTCTGAGGATATTAAATTAAATTTTAATCTTTCTTTTATTACCGAACAACCGAAGGCCAGTCAATATCAGCTTGGTGATTTAGCCACACATTTGCGAAATAAGGAAATATTTGACTTACTAGAAAAGTACAAGCAGCTTGTCCATGAAGGTATTTACAAACCCGGAAGCTTCCAAGAATTTTTAAGAGCAGAAGCAATGTTTCATATGATTATAAATATTAGCAGAGAGCAAATTAGGTAAGGTTACTTTTAAAAAAATAATCGGCGGGTGGCCCAGCTTAAAGCGAAGCGTAAGCTGGGTGGTTTGGGCGCAGGGGCAATGTCTCGAAATGTTGAATAAACTTGCAAGATAACAAATAAAATCTTGTGGTATATATATCACATTATTCATCTTCCTGCAAATTTCTCCGGCGGCATTGCCGCGCCGTTTACGCTCGGTCGCCGGAGGCGACCAAGCTTTAAGCGGCGCTACCCACTTTCAGAGACGGGTCCTCCGGCCCTTTCGATTGCGGTATGGGAGATTGAAAGAGAACCGGTATTCCCCAAAGCGCGGGTGGCCCAGCTTAAAGCGAAGCGTAAGCTGGGTGGCTTGGACACAAGGGCAATGTCTCGAAATTTTGAATAAACTTGCAAGATAATATATGCAATCTTGCGGCATATATATCACGTTATTCATTTATCTGCAACTTTCTCTGGCGGCTTTGCCGCGCCGCTTACGCTTCGCTTTAAGCGGCGCTACCAATGCTTTGTAGGGTTCTTGCGCGAAAGCCGATGATAGTTATTCCCACGACCTCTTTTTTCTTCTGGTCGTAGCGAACGATCACTCCATCGCCGATATCCGCCCCGACGGCCGGACGGGGCTTACCCACGGAAATATAAAGGACATCGGCGTCTTCATCATACTCCCAGTTTAAATCAGGTTTATTTTCCAGAATTTTCAGCGTTTCCATATTTATGTTAAATCTTTATCAAGGGCCTCTAAACAGCCCCGTATGGCGTCTTTTATATTCTCGATAGCCTCTTCAATGGTTTGCCCCTGACTATGACAGCCTGGAATTGCGGGGCAATGAGCGACGTAGCCGAAGTCTTCGCCCTTTTCTATGCTCACCAGATAAGTTATAATCTTCTTCTCCCTTCAAAACCCTCTCATACCGATCATAGCAGAAGGGCCGATTTTGTCAAGTTTTTACCAGATACAGGAATCTCGATTCACAATTACGCATTGCTTTAAGCGGTGCTACCCACTTTCAGGAAGCCAAAATCTCAAATCTGCCTTCACCCCCGTCATCCCCTTGTGCCATGCGGCTCATCGCCACAAATGTCCCGTTTTTCCCGAATTAATAGGGGGATATGATTTCCCCGGATCTTTGAAAAGTAAAGATATTTTACACTGGCCAAGTCGGCGGCTTTGGACGCGCCGGGGCGGTTAAGAGGTAGGGGCGACTCCCGACAGGTCGGGATCGCCCCTACAGCCTACAGCCTAAAGCATGGATTGCTACTTTCCGCTCTTTGCCTTGATGTAGATGGGGTCGGCTTCCTGCAGTTCTCTCCGCATGACCTTGCCGACGAGTGTTTTTGGCAGGTCGTCTCGGAATTCGAGCAGTTTGGGGACTTTGTAATGGGTCATGTTATTTTTTGCCCATTCGAGCAGCTCTTTTTCTGTGATCTTTCCCTTGAATTCGGGCCTCAGCACGACCCACACCTTGATGATCTCGCCCGATTCGGCATCGGGGAGGCCTGCTGCTGCGACCTCGCTCACGGCTTCGTGCTGGCCGACCAGCTCCTCGACCTCCTTCGGGAAGACGCTGTAGCCGCGGAATTTGATGAGCTGTTTTTTGCGGTCCTTGATGGTGATCTGGCCGTCTTCGCCCATGAAGCCGATGTCTCCGGTGAGGAGCCACGTTTTGCCCTCGAACTGTATCAGGTGGTCTGCGGTTTCCTGGGGCTGGTTGAGATAGCCCTTCATGACCTGAGGGCCGTGGACTGCGATTTCGCCGGTCTGGTCTTCGCCGATGCCCAGCTCTTTTGTGCTCGTTTCGGAGTCGAGTATTTTCCAGTCGGTGCCGGGAAACGGAAGGCCGATGGTGCCGATCTTGCGCTCTCCCCAGAGCGGCCCTCCGCTGACGACCGGCGAGGCTTCGGTGAGGCCGTAGCCTTCCACGAGTTTGCCGCCGGTGCGTTTCTCGAAGGCCTCCTGGACGGGCCTGTGCAGCGGCCCCGCGCCGGAGATGCAGAGGCTGAGCTTGCCCATGACCTTGTACTTTTCGAGGTCGGCGAAATCGGCGATGCGCTTGAAGAGAATTTCCGCGCCGCAATACATGGTCGCTTCTTCTTCCCCGATCTCCTCGATGGTTTTTAGCAGCTCGGCGGTCTCGGGCGGGCGCGGGAAGAGCATCATCCAAGCGCCGACGCGGATGATGGCGTTCATGACGGTGGTCATGGCGAACGAGTGGAAGAGCGGCAGCACGCCGACGGCGCATGCGCCCGGGCCGAGCTTCGTGAGCCACGCCTGGCACTGGATGGCGTTTGCGACGAGGTTGAGGTGCGTGAGTATGGCGGCCTTGGGGAGGCCCGTGGTGCCGCCCGTCATGATGTACGTTGCGGTGTCCTCCTCGGGATTGATCTCGACCTTGGGCACGGCGGGCGGGGTTTTGAGGAGGTCGGTGTATTTGAGCGCGTCCGCGGGCACAGGGCCGGTCGGTATTTTCTTCAACAATTTGCCCAGGGTCTTCTTGAGGAGCGGCAGGTGATCGGCGACGTTCGTGGCGATGATGGTCTTGACGCTGGATTGTTTCAGGATCGGGGCGATGCAGCCTTTGTAGAGGTTGTCGAGGACGACCAGCCCCGTTGCGCCTGTCGTTTTCAGTTGGTGCAGCAGTTCCATCGGCTTGTAGGTCGGGTTCATGCCCGTTCCGACGATACCGAGTTTCTGGCAGGCGAAGTAGCACACGACGTATTGGAAGCTGTTCGGCAGCAGGAACGAGATGACGTCGCCCTTCTTGAAGCCCAACTTGTGAAAGGCAGTCGCAAGCGCGTTGACGTGCCCGCCCAGTTCCCGGTAGGTCATGAACTTGCCGAGGAACCATATTGCCTTGTAATCCGGGAATTTTCTGACGGACTCATCGAGCATTTCCCCGAGGCTGATCAGGGGGAAATCAATGTTGTGCGGGACAGCCTCCGGCCAACCCGACCCCGGCTTGAACCACCTCTTCGATTCATCAACGCTCCATTTGTTAGCCATTTATTCTTCCTCCTTCAGGTGAAAAGCGAATTTTTGCCCGGACAGAATTTCGGGGCTGGCAATAAACATAAATTCTCCCCGCGCGGGGGCTGAAAGGTGTTTTCTGCCTGCTCACCACTATATATTTTTTTGCGGAAGTCGTCAATCCATCTGCAGGCGATATAGCCGGGCGTAGATGCCGTCCTTTTCGATCAGCTCGTTGTGGGCGCCTTCTTCGCGGATGCGGCCTTTGTGGAGGACGATGATGCGGTCGCTGTCAATGACGGTCGAGAGGCGGTGAGCGATGACTATGGCGGTGCGGCCCGCGAGGAGGGTGCGGAGGGCTTCCTGGATGAGCGCCTCGGTGGAGGGGTCAATGCTGGAGGTAGCTTCGTCCAAGACAAGCACCGGCGGGTCGAAGGCGAGGGCGCGGGCGAAGCTGAGCAGCTGGCGCTGCCCGACGCTGAAATTAGATCCGCGCTCTTTAACAGGCTCATCGTAGCCGCGGGGGAGGGCTTCGATGAACTGATGCGCCCTCGCCATGCGGGCCGCCTCGATGGCCCGTTCTTTCGGGATTGACGGCTCGCCCAGGGTGATGTTTTCGAGGACGGTGCGGCTGTAGAGGTGCACGTCCTGCGGCACGACGCCGATGCGGCGGCGGAGGTCGGCCAGCTCCATTGACCGGATGTCAACGCCGTCGAGCAGAATATGCCCGCCTCCCGCGTCGTAGAAGCGGTTCAGCAGCTTGATCATGGTGGATTTCCCGCTGCCCGTGGCGCCTACGATCGCCAGCCTCTCCCCGGCGCGCGCGTTGAAGGAGACGCTGTGCAGCACCTCCTGGCCCTGGCGGTAAGCGAACGAAACGTTTTCGAAAGATATTTCACCTTTTGTCTTATGGGGAATTGTGGCGGGATGTGGCGGGTCTGCGATTTCGGGCTTGGTATCGAGCAATTCGAACACCCGCTCCGCGCCTGCCATGGCCGATTGGAGCACCGTATATTTTGCGCTCAGGTCGCGGATGGGGATGAAGAACATTTCGAGGTATCGAACGAAGGCGAAGAGTGTGCCGAACGTCACGCCGCCGACGGCGGTCCGGCCGCCGCCGTACCAGATGATGAGCGCCATGGTGACGAGCGAGAGGGCCTCGACGAAGCTGAACAACCCCGTATCGTAGCGGATGGCCATAAGGTGCGCTTCGCGGTGGAGATTATTCAAGCGGCTGAACTCAGTCAAAGATTCCTCCTCCCTTCTCAGCAGCTGCACCGTCGCCATGCCGCCCAGGTGTTCCCCGAGGAACGCGTTTATCTGGGCAATGCGCACGCGCACCCGGCGGAAGGCCTCCCTTGCGCCCGCCCGGAAAACGAGCACCGCCACAACCAGGATCGGCAAAGTTGAAAAACTCACCAATGCAATTTTAAAATTCAACCATATTAGCAAGCCTATTATCAGGAATAGCTTCAGGAAATCATCGAAAATAGCCACCACCCCCGAGCTGAACATCTCGCCGATCACCTCGATGTCCGTGGTAACCCGCGTGGTCATGCGTCCGATGGGAGTCCGCTCGAAAAAGGAGTGCTGGAGTTTCATCAGATGGTCGAAGACGTCCCGCCGCAGGTCTCGCATGGCAAGCTGGCCGGTCACTTGCATCGCATAATAGTTCAGGTAATTGAGCGCGATTTCGCCAAGGACCACGGCGCCATAAACTCCCGACAGCTTCAGCAGGCCTGCCCAATCGCGTGGGATTATGTACCGGTCAATGGCTAGCTTGTACAGGTATGGCCTTACCACCTCGAGGGCCGAAAGCGCGGGTAAAAGCAGGAGGGTGGCGATGACCCACTTCCAGTATGGGGCGAGGTATCGCGCAATGCGCCTGAGCAGCTCGAGATCGTAGGCCTTGCCGAGTACCTTTTCAGGGTCGAGTATGTCCGTTTCGGGTGTCTCCATTTGTGTTTTTTCCGGACAAGGGGCTTAAGCCCCTTGTCTGATACTGTTAAAGGCTTTCCAATTCCTCCTCGATGGCCTGTCGCTCGACAAGGCGGCGATAAAGACCCCCCCTGCTCATAAGCTCCCCATGCGCACCGCGCTCGACCACCCGGCCGTTTTCGATGACAAGTATCGCGTCGAAATCGCGGATGGCGGAGAGGCGATGGGTGATGACGATGGATGTGCGGCCTTTCATGTAAATGGAAAGCTCGGCGAGAATGTTCTTCTCGGTCTGCGCGTCAACGCTCGAGAACACATCGTCCAGTATCAGGATTCTGGGGTTGCCGAGGATGGTTCTTGCAAGCGCGACGCGCTGGCGCTGGCCGCCGGAGAGTGTGATTCCGCGCTCGCCCACTATGGTCCTGTCGCCTGTCGGGAATTCTTCCAGATCGGGCATAAGGCCGGCGCGACGAATCGAGTCTTGCGCGTCGGCGTCCGATGAATTCCGGTTTCCCATTGCCACGTTTTCGTGGATGGTGGCGGAGAAGAGAAATGGCTCCTGCGACACAAACCCAACGTCGCGCCTCAGTATGTCAAGAGGCACACGATTCACCGGAACGCCGTCCAGTTTGAGCGACCCGTTTTGCGCTTCCAGCAATCTCGGCAGGAATTTAACGAGGCTGCTCTTCCCGGCGCCCGTGGGGCCGACGATCGCAAGGCGAGTGCCCGGATCGATGCGCTCCGTTATCTCTCCGAGGGAAAACGGTTTCCTCTGCGGCTCTTTTTCCGATGGCTTCGGGTAGTGGAATGCCAGGCGATCATATTCTATCTCACCTTTGAGTTCTGAGATCGGGGCGGGGTCGGCCACCGACACAGCGGGTTTGCGATCCAGGATTTCCCCGACCCGCTTCATGCTCGCCATGCCGCGCTGCACCACGGTGATCAGCCATCCCAGCGCCATGGTGGGCCAGGTGAGCATTGTGAGGTACATGCCGAAGGCCAGCAGCTCCCCGATGGTCAGCCTTCCCATGATAGCCGCGCGGCCGCCAAGCCCCAGCACCACCAGCGACCCGATACCCCCGTACGCAACCATTACCCCGGAGACCCAACTGCGTATGGGGGTATCGG